>Ga0078972_1006097_pt1 | contig 29254 bp, 35 predicted proteins | sample YelNatPaOPGAMG01_FD_67568 | JGI IMG/M metagenome (GOLD analysis project Ga0078972, IMG submission 67568) | Hot spring thermophilic microbial communities from Obsidian Pool, Yellowstone National Park, USA - OP-RAMG-01 (SPADES assembly) (version 2) | ecosystem: Environmental > Aquatic > Thermal... | reverse complement strand
TGGTATGGGTACGGTTCAGCGATCCAGCAAGTCCAGCGTGCCCCATATACGCACAGCGAAAGCCTCTACTGCGTAAATGGTGAACGATCATTGTCGTCCACTATTCCATAGAACAGAGTATACGCACTTGGATGTAGAGCAATGGTTGGCGCCCGGCGCACTCGCCAAAGCTGGCGTCCGTTGCGTAAGCTGCCGTGACCTCTGCTAAACAGTGACCTTGAGGCCAGGGCCACACTGACGATTACCTGCGTCTGAGCTATGTGCACTGGGCTTGATTCGCGCCTGCACACGGGAGCGCGCGCCGTGCTTCCGTTCGGCGGTCGTAAGAGCTGCAGCCACACACGCGCACACACTGCGGAAGCCACACCGCCGGTTTTTCTGAAGTAAGCACATATCCGCTCGTCCTGCAGGGCAAACGCATCCCCGGGAATACGGTGTATTTGTGCTTCACGAAAGGATCTCTCAGCTGAGCGTTCCGAATTGCCAATGGTGCGTACGTTACCCAACGCACTCGAGCTCAGAACGCATTTTCCCGGCGACGGTCACGGTCAGTGTGATAGATACGGCCGTTCTGAAAAAAATGAACCCATGCATACCCTTCCTGGTGTACGATACGCTCGTTGAATGCTAATTCCGAATTGCCGATGATGCCCACGTTACCGAAAGGAATCGAGCTCAGAACACATTTTCCCGGCGACGGTCACGGTCAGTGTGATAGATACGGCCGTTATGAAAAAATGAACCCATGCATACCCTTCCTGGTGTACGATACGCTCGTTAAATGCTAAAAATGGATTGGGTGCACGCTGCGAACACGCGCGTCCAAGCCAAAGTTTGAGTCAGTGTTAGCAATCGTGGCCCTTGAGGGCGTTTCCTGGGACAGCTTCCTCGTCCCAGGCTTTGAAAGCGCTGGTCTCTCGTGTCGCTCCAGTACCGTTGTCCGTTATTGAAGGATGTTGATGACAGCGTTGATTTCCGGGTTGCCCCGCTCCCGGCCGTTTTCTACGCCATCTAAACACAGATCGAAGTTGCAATCGATGCTTCGCTTGCCGTGGTCATTTTCTTTGCATTCAGACTCTGCGCGTCTTTCGCAACGGTGACACTCGACGTTGGTCACTGATTTCCACACGTGCACCCGAGATCCTCGCTTGAGCGCCGTCCTGTTGCGCGTGAACGTTTTCTCCATCAAGCTGTACGTGCCCGTGACGGACGTAGAGGACTCTGTTCGATGCACCCCTCCGTTTCCGCGTCAGGAGCAGTACCCGGCGATCACGGGCTTCTCCTGGGCGATGCCCTTAGCGATTATTCTACCAGCTGCATACGCAAGCGCACGCTGTTCCATTCCATAGAGTACTTGTGGAACGCGATGTTCTCCATGATGAAACAGGTTACGGAAGAAAAATCCAGTACGGAGACCAAGTCGAGAAATTTCGGTCCCTCTATACTCCCTTTCCCCTAAGCGGTAACGCACGCTCTACCAGAAGCGATCATTTTGGTCACTGAATTCCGAGTCCAAGGCCGTTTTCCATGCAACAGATGAGACGGTATTCGGAGAGGGGCCTGTCCCGTGAATTCCACGATTCTGCTCAAGGAATTGCCGTTTTGTCGACGCCAGCAAAGAGAGAGCCACATGCTTTTCGCATGCAATCGTTTCTTCGTCCACATGAAACATTCAGTGAACTTTCGGCACAAGTTTATGATCATGTCGTCCAAAAGACACGGAGTTTTTCCCTCTTCAATCCTGTGGCGCGAAGCGCTACGTCCTCGATTTGCGTCAAAAGAGAAAGATCGATGCATCGAATAAAGCGTGATTCGCTCATGCGACACCAAGAGCAACAAGGGAAGCACGGAGGCGCCGTACATAGAAGCTGGATCATCCGGGTACTTGTCTTGTAAGCGCTTGTCCAAAATCGTCGCAAATCATCTTGCATCCGATGACGCCTCGACACGCAGCGGCAAGGAATCGAAGCGGCAACTCCATATAGACGACCGACATTCCTAAACCTCCTTACAAATCCTAAACACCCCATTCGTCTACTTCAACTATCGAGGTATTACTTCTAATCACGACTCCAAAGCGTGCATCGAATGTAAAGATCCATGTGTTTCGTTCACCGTTACTTGCCCAGGATGTCGCTTGTGGATCGAGGATTGCGCCTCGAGATGGCGCCTGCCTGCGGAACGCAATTCGCGGCCGCGACGCTCGTGCACGCGATTGCAGCGTACCAAGGCAACAGGTAACCGTTCGTGTGCGAACGTTCGCGAACACGCTTTGAACCAAGTCCTGTTTGAAAGCATGAAACCTGCTTGCGTGACGGACTCTGTGAAGAAGCCGCTCAGCCTTTGTGCTAAAGAAGAAAGGGATATTGAGGGTAACCAGAACGCTTTTGAGGGCGCGGAAAGTGCCCTCGAAAGACCCGACTCGGTTCCTTACTTGCTCAAAGTGCTCCGCCAGTTGATCCTCTACGTAGAGACGAAGCCTGCGCTCATGGACGGTTCAGCATCCTTCATACGCGACTTTCTAAGAACGTTTTTGATACAGACGCAGGCCGCTAGCGTGCAGGATAGCTGGACGGGCGGTAACAACCTGCGGGAGCCGCTTTGGTTTGCAAGCGCGGGAAGCGCGTCCGGCAACGGGATGCTCTCACCTGCCGCTGCCTCCGCTGCACACCTTGAAATCGAAGCAATGGACGCCGCGGAAGACTTTATGGTTGAGGAAGGTAGCAGCGGCTTGGGGAGTGGTTCAGCAGTGCCAGAAGCCGACGGCGCCGAGGAGGCTTCGCGGGGCTCCGCGCGCGTAACCCTAGTTCGCGCACCCTTGTCGTTGAGCGCGCTGTCATCAAGCGCGGCAGCGTCGAGCAGGTACCAAAAGGCGTCCCGTGAGACCAAGTCGTATGTTCTCGGAAATAGACCGACGACTATATCCGATCTACCAGATGATACTTTGCGTCGAATCTTCACCTACATGAATGGTCCTCAACTAGGGCGCGTGCGGGGCGTATGCAAAAAATGGTGCAAATTTGCTTCGGACGAAAATTTGTGGCGAAAACTGTGCTTGGAGAATTGGCGAGCACTCGAAACCGACGCATATCTTTGGCGACTCTTGTTGGACTATCACCTGAGCCAAGAAGCGCAGGCGTCCAATCGAGAGCCCCTGGTCTCCGAGGACAGTCGATGGCGTTTCATGTATCCGATTGTGCGATACGTACCCAAGTGGACGTGCCGGCTCCAGAAAACTGGTCGATTCGTGTGTCGCTTGGTTGCGCACCAAATCGGGGGACCCCTCACCGACGAGGAGAGCATCCCGCCAGTCGTCGTCGTCGAGCGGCGTTTCAACCTCAACCATCTGAATGAGTTCGTGCTTCCTGATGCAGCAGTGTTCTACTTCGAACCGGAACGCGAGGAGGATAGGGACGGATACCAGAACTTTATCGAATACCTGATACAGCGACATCGAGCTGGTCTTGCGCTTGACGAGGAGCGTCGGATCATTTTCATCCCACCATGCGCTTACAGTCAAAACGTTCTGCACTACAATGGCGAGGCATTGCTGGGCGTTGTTCAGCACTCCTATCCACCGCTAGCGGGCTAGATGTAGAGCGCTCTGTCGCCATTCGACTCTCTTGCCCATATTCCGTCGCTATCGTAAAAACAGTGAAGTGAATCCTGGACTTTGCGAAAGGGCGATGCCAGTTTCACGGGTTGGCGGCTGGTATTCGAATCCTGACCGACTGGAGTCGGACGCTCGACATCCGCTGCCGACGTTGCGTACCGCAACCGGTGCCAAGCCGCTGTCTGTCGTTAAAGTGTTCATGGTACGGGCTCGAGCGCTCGCAACCGGAGCACTCCTGAAGCGTGAGCGCAGTCACCGCTGCGCATGATACGCTCCGCCGACGACCGTGCGCCGCGTATATCGTCCGCGCACAGACGCTTCTGAGAGCGCTTCGAGGACCGGGAACCTGGCACTGCCCAGGGGAGACGAACCCGTCGCTTTTGTTTCGCGGCGTTCGACGCAGACGTCGCCTGCGACGATCCGACTGCTCAGCTCGAGTGGCACGAGGACCGACTTTGCACCCGCCGACGACATCGCAGCGCCAGCAATGCAGTCGAGCTCTGCCCATCGCTCAAGGTCGAAGCCGATCCCGGGTCACCTGGTCGAACTTCCTGTCTGTCGCTGAATGAAATGACCTCGAATTCGGGTATCGAAGCGCACAGTCCGTAGCAGGCAATCCGCGTGATGCACATCAGTGAACAAGGGGTGCGGCAGCCGCTGGAGCTGGTGCGCAGCGGACTCGATCCTGGCGTCCTCCGTTGCCGAAATGCCGATCCGGCTGCAACTTCAATGAAATGCACCTGCATTCAAACCGTTCTACTTTTGATGTGAGCAGCGCGCCCGCCCATGAGCCATGTTCTCGCTGCGCATCCAGGCGACGCAACCGACGAATCCCGCAGGGCGCTGCGGCGAAGGTTCCCGCTCGAGGGACAGACAAGACAGCCCATGTACGCTTCCGCGTCTATGCGCGCATCAGTCGGGAATCTGGTGCTTCTTACGTGATTTCCACAACATCCTAGAGCACTTTTATGGCTATTCGCCATGCTGGCAATGGAGAATCCTTCCCGAGCTACGATCTCAGACAAGTACCAGCGGTTCATGTACTGGTCTCTGACAAAGAACTGAGTGAGAAAACTCCACCCGCAATGTCCGGAGCCTCACTGAAGAAAAATATGCGCAAAAGTCTACGCATGAGCTCCAGGTCAAGCGTCTGCGGATTCATCAGGGGACACGACCCGGCGGGCGTCGTGGCGACCGTCTCGCGCTGGCCAGGCGAGCGCGGGCTCGTCCTCAATGGCGTGAAGCGTTCGAGCGCATGCACACGCAGCTGCTCCTCCATGCTTCGCTCAACCGCTTCATGCAATTCGTCGAAGATGATAAAAGCTACTGCAACAGCCGCTGCGGCAATGCGCGACGGAAGCTGTCTGATGAGCTGCACATCCGTCAACGCTAGGGTCACGATACCACTCGCGAGTATTCGCACGTGCGTGGGAGCTCTCGGAATGGCTCGAATGTACTGGTATGGCGTAACCATTTCAATACGCCAGTTTAGATGCGCTCGTAGGCGCTGCTTTGCTTCCCAGATACGAAGCGATTTCGCTCGATCGTCGCCAGCGAGCAGAATAACGACGAGCGCGGCCGGTAGCTCGCGGGCCTCGCAAGCGAGCGCAAGCGACGCTGCTCCCCATACCTCGTCGGTGATACTGGTTTCCAAAGTTGCTGGGAGCGCCTCACTATGTATGCGGTCGTAGAATGCAACCGAAAGGCCCGCCACTTCCTCCGAGATGCGCAAACGCCGCACGAAACTGACCGAGCGCTGAACCTGCAAACAGCGTCTACGGTACTGCTCCGAGTCTACCAGAGGCGGCTCATAGTCAGCAGGATACGTAAACAGGTGCTCGCGCGCAAGAAGCACCTCAATGCACTTTAGAGCTAAAGCGTCGTTCTCTTCGGTTGCCGCCGAACCGTGCAAGGTTGCAGATGTGTTGCCCTCAGAAGCGCTGGTAGCTGCATCGATTCCCTCCGGTCCGCGCTCGCCCACCACCAAGCTGTGCCTTCCAACCCGCCCACTCATACCATGGCGCTCTGAGGAGCACCAACGAGCGCTCTCTCTCGTCTGCTGCGGACTTGTCCCTCGGTTCCGGGGCACTGCGCCTGTTTATCTCGCTGGGGACGCTATCGGCACCAGCCCGCGCCCCAGCGCACCGGCCGCTGCATCGCTCAGGATCGGTACGCGGGTGGCAGCGTCGCCGCCGTCCAGCGACCTGCGCGCAATGGACCACCGAGGGGGCGCGCGCAGGCCGTCGGCGCTGGGACTCGCGCACCCGCAACAACAGACGATTGGCGCGCCACAGTTGATGGCATCCCAAAATGGACATCACGCGCGCGCTTTCCTCTCCTCTGAACGGAACTGCTCGACGGGCGGGTGCCTGCGGCTGCCGTGGTCGAGCGTCGATCTCAGTGTGTGTGTGTGTATGTGTGTGTCTGGTTCACGTGGAACACTGGGCCGCTTACTGTACTCCAGTGTTGTGATTGGTTTACAACGTTTGCCTAGGCGTGCAGCGTAGTTCGTCGAAGTACGGAAAACAGTGCACACACGGATGCACTCGTAAAGGCTGGGCATACTCAGGGTCGAGGTCACAAAGTGGATCACCGGGCGCTTTGTTGCTGGAATTCGTGACGTCCTTGAAATCAAGGTGATTTATGACGCAATCGGACAGGGATTGGTAAAGTAGTTGATGTGTGGATAGCGTGCAAACGGACACGAGTCGAAGCAACTGCGGTGCTTGCGTGTTTCAAGGCAACGCTTAGAGAGCCAGCGATGCGCGTCGCTTGATTGACGAGGAAAAACGCGATGTATTCTGGAAAAATCGCTCAGAAGATGATACCGAAAGTACACTGATATTCTGACGCGAGAGAATCAACTCCTATCGAAATACAGGTGCTTGTTTCTCTGTGAATATCGACGAAAGCGCGTTCCCCAGCAGCTTAGTGCAATTCACGTCATATAGTCCCAGAGGCTGTTGGTTGTTCTGCTTGTTCGGAAAAGAGTCCTGGGCTGGGAATTTGGTCATTGCGGCGAACATTTCCAGTGGAAAGCGCGTTACTGCTTGGGCGGAGGGAGCGTAGAGGGCTCGAAGTTTCTCGATTTGTTCTCCAGCCGGGATTTCCCGTCCGTTACTTGTTTCATGATGGGCAACATTGCGTTCCACAAATACTCTATGGAACGGAACAGCGTGCGCTTGCGTATGCAGCTGGTAGAATACTCGCTAAGGGCATCGTCCAGGAGAAGCCCGTGATCGCCGGGTACTGCACCTGACGCGGAAACGGAGGGGTGCATCGAACAGAGTCCTCTACGTCCGTCACGGGCACGTACAGCTTGATGGAGAAAACGTTCACGCGCAACAGGACGGCGCTCTAGCGAGGATCCCGGGTGGACACATGCGAATCATCGACTATAGTCGAGTGTCACCGCTGCGAAGGACGCATTGAGTCTGCATACGACGAAGATGACAATGGACAGCAAGGCGGAGCTCGCAAGAACCACTTGTGCATGAAATACGTTGAAAAAGTCCTGGACCAGCGAAAACGGGCCTTGGACGCTGCCATCAACATCCAACGACTGGTGACAGCGGAGCTAGAGGTACCGGAGGGCCAGGCGTATTTAGAGCCATAAATGAGAGCGAGAGATAGAGACGACGGGATGAACTCGTCACTGAACAAGCCCGCAAAACCTGTTATTCATCATAATGGGAAGAAAACCCCAACTTTATTGTATATGTCCGATTTAGAGGACCTGTTCCGTTTTAGTCTCGCACGAGTCCATTTCCGCAGCGCTGTTGCACACAACAGCGCCATGAAGGACACTGACCAAGATCGCGTGCAGGCCGAACGCTCTAAGGCTCAGATCTAGACGCAGATCGCATCCTTGTCATGGATATCCAGGCGGCACGTGTGGCCAGCGGAAGAGAGACCCATCTTGCGGCGATGCAGATGCTGCATTTAGAAACGCCGAGCCTCTTCGAAGATAAACCGCGAGATGTGTGGTCCCGGTGTCGCAAAGGTGCCCTGGTGAACTACATGCAGCCGCGCCATTCGGAGAGCCATCTCGCAATACGAAGTTTTGCCCGCCTAGAAATCCGCTATTCTCGAAAGTAAATACCCCAGAGAGGCTTCCGACAGCTGCATCGACTTTAGCGATACGACAGCGGGGAACCGCTGGGTACAATGATCGAGATAGAAACCACCATTCTTGAAAGTACCCCTACCAGGAACGCCTCATCGAGATACATCGCAGTCAGCCGTACGCCAACGTGGAGCCGCTCTTTAGCATCGTCTACATTTCCAAGCTACCAGACAGAAGCACCTAACAGGTTCCGTGTAGGGCCGCGGCGTTCATGTCATGCGCTCGCTGCCCTTCTCACGGCACCGGGACGTGTTTGCCAGCGTGCGCGCCCTCCGGTCACATACACAGTTTTCCTTGGAATCGCTCATCAAGCCGCCATTCCAGCAACGGAGTCGCATCAAGCAAATGCACGTGTGCACAGGAAGAATCGTTCCGTGAGGCCAGCACTTTTCGAGCGCATTCCGAGTGCGAATGATCTGGCGTATCACAAAGCGCTGCCAGCAGGCGCCGCGCTGTCCGTGGCTCGATATCGTGGCGAGTTGCGAGCGAGCTGCTGTCGCTTCCGAAATCTTCGCCTAGCCACCACTTGTCGTCGCATCGGGCATTACGATCAACCAAGTCACGCGTTTACCAGCAGAAGCGATGGGCGCTCCGCTCACGTCATGCCTGGCGGTTGTTTCACCAGGAAACTGCCCAGAACAATACCAGTAAACTGGCAGCATTTGAGGCAGTAGACCTGTTCCGATAAACACTACATTTCTCAATACAAGACTACCTGTCGCCGTGTGCAGACGCGAGTCACCTCTATGGCCTGCTCGGCCCGGGCGCGGGTCCCGCTTGCGGAAACGTCCAATCCAAAGCATCGACAGAGTTCATCCGGGGGCGCTATAGCGTGCCTGGAGGCACCTGATTCCCCCGGTATCTGAAGCCGGCATTGGTCCCTGCAAATGCATCTCTACCAGCATATACGAGTGCCAAGTAGCTCGCAGTCAGGTTGCTAGGTTCCGTTACCGTTCGCATCGAAACCGATCGCCCAGCTCGGCGGTTCCTTGCATTCCTCCAATGACCAAGACATGGAGCGAGCGAGCGATTCCACGAGCCTAGCCGCCACATGACGGTTATCTCCGGCGTGCACGAACACGTGCGGGACGACGAGAGGAACCGTGGCGGCGGCGGCCTCAAACAGCGCTGCAATCCAGCCTCTCGCTCGAGCTAGAGGCCAATACGCTGGTAGCACATCCGTTTCGTTGAGCGCGATCCATTCGGGAGCATGCGCTTCCACCCAAGCACGCCCTGGTGCATTGGCCAGATACCAAACGCTTCCGAGCGGCGCGCTAAGGGCACGATCTGATTCACGTGCAACGGCACTGATGCTGTTCAGAACCAGCACAAGTCGACTATATCTGCCGAAGGTGTTCCACAGGAGGAACGCGTGTTCTCGTGAGCGCCCTCGTGCGATCGGAGACCTATGCTGCACGACAGCCAGATCCTGGCACGCATACATATCGACAGGGCTCAGAAAGTGAAAATCAGTGTGGCTATACCTCCCGCGACCCGCAAACGGAAGCACCTGGGGCACTTGGACGGAGCCCAAGTGCGGCAGAGCGAGGTTCTCTATGAGCAGATCGCAGACCATCTGGGGAACATAGGCGGCCGCAAGCGCGTTCGGGACTACCAGCACGCTCCCCGTAGGACGTTCCCCTGACCAGTGCCAGGCTGGATCGGGACTCGTCATGGCGCGCGCAGCAGGTTCGCCCCTGAACCCGCACCAGGAGTCGCGTCGTCGCTATCCTCGGTACGACGCCTCTGCTCGGAGTTTTGTGTCGCTTGATGAGATTCTACGCAGCAAAACCGATAATAAACACCGTAGAAAGCGCGAGTAACTCACAAGCGCAATTCATTATTTATGAACCGGTGCATTGAACAACTGACGAGAAAAAAAGCTCACCTGAACGTCACGCCTTGGACCGCTCGGCCACGTCTGCGATAGGAGATGCAGACGGCAGGATTCGAACCTGCGCATGCTTACGCATATGACGATGCTCAGATGTAATGTTTACGCGATGAGCAATATATAAAGTGGTTGGTGAAGCGGCGCCGATCCGTGCAATGCGATGGCGATTCGCCAGCCTGATGCGCGGCCAGCGTTGCTGGCGCCTTTGCCGTGCCGTGCCGTGCCGTACCTTTTTTTTTCACATGGGGCGCCATCATTTCGAACCTGACCAGGGATCACCGGGTGCGCGATTTTTACCAGTATCGAGGAATGAATCCGTGATGTCGCCCCATGACTCCAGGTACAACCAGCCATGACCTCGACTTGCCCATTTGGGGATAACGGTTCGTTCAAGCGATCCTGCGAGCACCGAGCCTGCCGTGCGTGCCTACCACGCCCCATACAGCGCAGCGCTGCACGGGTTGGGGGCCAAGACGGCAGCACCGTACCCGCTGCGAACATGCGCGCCCGCTGGAAATGGTACTCGCAGGGTGCTCGCTCGTGCGCACCAAAGTCCCCATAGGGAACTGAGTGGAATTCTGGGGCTCGGCATGAGTGCAGCTCGCACTCTCGACGCCGGAAGCGCATCATGTGGCGTCCATGTTGCTGAACGCTCCACGGTGGTGCAGATGCGCAGGGACGCAAGCCGCAGCTGCGATCGCAAGCGACGCATCCGCCATGCGATATTCGAGACGGCGGCTCGGAGCGTCTGCGACTCGGCCAGCCCCGCACGACCACGGCGTCAGCGATCGTCCCGACGGCATCCGGTATCCGTGCTCGGATGCCTAGCGTACGTGCCTGAAACGAAACGCCGTACATCGGCAGTTCGTCCGAACACCAGGAACCCTAAACAGATGCTTGATATAGAACCGAAGTTTATGGCCTCGAATGCATTCGAGCAGTGCCCTTGAATTGCTTCGCGGACTCCCTCTTCATGAATTCGACACTTTTTGACGAGGGAAAGAACGCCACTCGTCGCAGATCCTGTAATTCCGTCTCATTCAGACTCTTAGGATTCTTTGCTGCCTCCTCTAAGCGCAGGATCACCTCGATGAGGTCGCCTACCTCTATCTCTGGCTGCTTGGGAAGCTCTGCAAGCTCCTGACGCAGTCGATTCCATGCCTCATCGAGATCCCTTTTGTCCAGAAAAATGGGAATCACGAATTCTTTCCCTTTCCGGAGCGTTAGACCTTTTGCCACGAAGCACGGCACGCCCCGTACAGTGGGTTGTTTTGTCTTCTTCGCCACAGCTCGCGCATACTCGAGCTGTTGTTGATTGGGGTAGAAACGGAAGACCATTTTCAGCTCATCGCCACGGGGTCCGCGAAGCCCGCTCGGCTGCGGTTTGCTCTTCACCATTTCGAAGGCACGATCCAGACCCATAATGAAAATACGTGCATCCTCTGCCTCTTTGCCGGAGCTCCGTTTCAGGTCCTCGAGCATTTTTATCGCATCATCTGGGTCGAAGAAAATAAGTCCCACTTGCAGTCCACGTTCCATTGCAGCTAAAAAGGGTTGCCCAGACTCATTCGTCACCGCGAAGACTGGCACCTGCGCGAGTTTCTCGCTCAGCGTTTTGCGCGAGTAGCGTGCATGCGGTGTTTTCGCCACGCTCACTGCTGGCGCTCCCAGCAGTACCTGCAGCCCGGCACCGAGGCTGATTCCACGCAGAAGTGGCGTCCATATGTTAACCGTCGCCAGACCTAGCATGAGCGCCCGTGCGGCACGTTGCATCCAGGAAGTCTCGGGCGCCGGTTGCCCGACAACGCCAGGCGTCCTCTGTTCACTAAGACACACTCTCTCTGTCGCACTTAGTAAATGTTTCCGAAAGGTCACGAGTGGCCGACCCCGATGAAAAAGCACCTGCCGTTTCGAACTCCATCGCGGAACGAGCGGCCGATCAAGTCCTAGCGCCGGGCGCTGCCTCCTCGCAGGGTGCGCCGCAGGCACAGCAAACGCTGACATCAGAGTCCTGGTTTTAAGTGAGCGTCAACTGCGCTTTTCTTCCTCAAAGACCAAGTCTACTGGGACCCTTGCAAGGTGACACAAACGTACCTCTAGACTCCTAAACAGCGCGTGTGCTCTACACAGGCGCGCACAAGTCAAGTCGCTCGTCCGATGGCCCAGTGGTAGCGCGTGTAGCTAGAGCTGCGTCCGACTAAAAGCGGCCGCTGCGGTGGCTGCCATCGCGCGGGGCGGCGGCGCGCTGCGCGAAGGCGCGGGCGATCCGGCGGCAATGGCGGCGCGCTGTCCGCGCATCCTTGCGTGCCGGTGCGTGCGTGCGTGCGTGCGTGCGTGCGTGCCTGTGCGTGCGTGCATGCAAAGCAATGCCTCGCGTGGCGCATTCGTTCCGGCCTTGACACCCCGTGGGGAGACCTTTCTCGAGCTGTTGGCATACCCATAGGTTTGCACAGGAACAGCAGGTTGTACGTCGATACCTGGGAGCACTCGAGCAGTTGGTAGAATCCGTTTAGGGTAATCGATTTGGGAGCGCTGAGCGGCTGCACACATCTGAACGGCCTGCGTCTGTGCTGTCTGGTAATGACCGAGTCAAAGGTTGCCGCGCTCTAGTCATGCATAAATGACCGGCGAATATCTTCATGCAACGGATGACCTGCTCTGCCGTGGAAGCAAAATGCCGCAGCAAACAATCACGCGCAGGTGTCTTGAGTCGATGTTTTTCGGGGCGGGTGGTTGGTAGCGCGCTCGCGAGGAAGAGCACATGTATCCTAGGCAGATACATGCCTCTGCAGACATACTCGAACCGCAAAGGACAGAGGCCGTTGTTTCAAAGATGAATTCGGCGTTTCTACAATTTGGCAGCATGCACAGAACACTCCAGTCCGAAGCATCGGTGCAAGCGAGATTTGGCGCTCGCGGATACGGTAAACGAACGAACAGCAGGGCGCCGGCCGAACGCCCGCACTGGCGAGTTCGGCATACCAGGAAAAAAAGGTTCCCTCTATGTTCATGGACCGGAAAGCGCTGATCTGGTACATGGAAGCCGCTGCCATGCTCGACAGCGTTTCGCACGGGACGCGTTTCCAGGTACTCTCATTGCATATCGATCTCGCGTAATCGGCGCAATCTTCGCTTCTAAGACGGAAGTTAAACATGCAGCTCAAAGAAAGCAGGCCGGCATTGCACAGCAGGATTCGATGCGGGGCGCCAGAACGCCTAGCATGTTGCCTCGAACCGACCGAACGATGCCAGCTCGGCGGCATGCCGATCATGAAACCATGCATCCTTCGTCCGTAGATATCGCAGAGGCAAGTGAGGCGCACCTGCTCAGCATCACACCTGCTGTTGTACTGATCTCGAGGTTCCCAAATTGCTGGCGCAATTCACCAGCAGAACACCAGTCCGGCAGCTGCTATTCGAAGCATCGCGTTTCTGCTCATAGAACGTCCCCCGAGCAGTGAGACCATTTTAAACGCGCTCGGGTTGCGTTCGACTCGCCAATGAAGCGCACCCCGCCACTCGAATGTGAAACGCACACCCTTGTGTGAGCTCGTACCGAATAAAGTGCCTCCATCAAGTATCGACAGCGCAGTGCTCGCAGTTTCAATGCGATACCGGGTGTCGGAAGCGGGATCTGCACGCCTCGCCAGACGGTCGCGCGCCCTCATCGCACTGGTGCGCGCTGTCCATTGAATCGGATGCGCACACCGGCCCGGTGCGCTTTCTGGGCCTACCCACTCGCACATGCCAAACACGAGCCCGTGTCGCGAAACGACAATGCATTTCATGAAAGATCACGAGGGAACGGGCTGGCTCCCAGGATATATCCTAACAGCCAAATGTGTCTCTAACGTGTCGTACAGTAAAGGCAAACCTGCATCTGCAGACTGTCCAGGCACAAACTGACGACGAGACCCGATTCTAGGTCGGATGAAGCACGCCTCGAACCGACGCCCTTTGTGGTATAGAAAAGCCTTTGTGTCTCTATGACCTATCTGCCCCAGCTGTTAAGGTCCAAAGGCGGATACAGAACCGCAGGTACTAGACACACACGATAGAACATGAGAAACGACCGGTATGTCCGAGAAGAAATATGGGTGATGGAACTCGGAAGCGATGGGTTTGACGGATGCTTCACCGTGAGCTGAAGAAAAAGACAGAAGAAGCGTACAATCGGAAAACGCTGGCCTAAGTAATCGGTTTGTCAGTGAAAAACAATCCTGCCTGCGACGCGCCGCTCGCCACCGCATTACGCCACGTATGCAGCGCGGTGTACCAGTTGGACGGCGTTCGCCGCGGCCGGCAATCGGCCGATACGCTCCGCGCTCATCATCGAACGTCATTTTCAGTGCTGTTCGAGAGGACCGGCGACGAAGTCGGCAGCCCGCTGGACGAAACTCGAATAATTCAACCTTGCACCCGCGGCATCATGGCTTTTGTGGTATCTTCTTCGTGGGGCTGCACGAATGTCTGGACGGGTTGCCGGCGAGCGCTCCGCCGGGGCGCGACGTCATTGCGATCGCCACCAAGAGTGCCCGTCCGTGCACACAGGTCCGTGGGAGTGCCAGCGCGGCGCCCGCTACGAAGTTTAGTATTATCAGTCGATGCTGGAGGCACTGCACACGCACGAATTACGGACTTGAATACCGTGCCAGTAAACGGGGGCCAGTCACTAGAGGACGAAACCGGCTATGAGGCGCGCGCTGGAGCACCCGGAACACCCAGCGAGCCTCGCTACGAGGGGAGCGACTTTGGCGGCACCGGAGGCAAGAGCGGTGGCGGTGGCGGCGGCGGTGGTGGTGGTGGTGGCGGCGGCGGCGGCGGCGACGAGGGCAGCTTCGAACCAGCGCGTCCGCTGAGCGCTGCAGATGACTTGACTCGGTTCATGGAGTCGCGCTCCTTTACCTGGAACGACATCCCAAATGATGTCCGTGAAGCGTTCCAGAAGGGCATCATCTCGGCTGCTGTGATTAAGAACTACATCTACGCCGCATCCAATCCGGTGTCGCGTTTCCTGATGAACCGAACATCGCGCGGGATGCGTGAGCGATTCCTCGCAGATAACCTCTTCCTCACCAAAATTTTGATAGAAGAAGGTCTCGGCCTTTGCGGGAAACTAAGTGCCGAGTACGAGGTACGTCGGGATCGCTTCTTCGATGAACTCGACTTTGTCTTTGCGAACGTGCTCATGGCACTGCTGGCAGACTTTGCGCTTGTCTACTTCCCGGCACCTTCGGTGAAACTGAATCCCGCCATGGCAACTTCAAGTCCTTTTGGGTCAGTTGGTCGCATCGTCTCCAATTATACAAACGGAATGCCTTCGAATATCTTCCAAGTAGATCGTCCATATACATTGCAGCAGCGCATTGCATGCTATCTGTTCAAAGCCACGCAGTTGTTCGTTACGGGTACTGCTTGCGCGGCGATCGGGGTTTCCGTCACCAACGTACTCCTGTCGGTACGTCAAATGCTGGATCCCGAGTTTGTTCCGCAGAACCCCAAGAGTAACGTCCTCTTTACCTCTATCATGTACGGTTTGTTCTTGGGACTGAGTTCGAGTACTCGTTACCAGTTAGTGAATGGAATCGAAATCCACATCTTCCCGAAAATCCTCGGAAATTCGCCTCGTTTTGTTGAGGGCGTAGCCACCTACCTGCTGCGCTGGGGAAATACGTTTTGGGGTAGTCAGCAGTGGGCGCTCTGGGCGAGGTTTACCGGCGCTCAGAAATCTGGGAAGCACTAAATCCCATTCCGTCATAACACCAAAGGAGCTTACGAGCGCGGACGCTGCGAGTGACGACTGCAGCGGCGAACGAGACCCCAGATGCCCGTTCGATACCATACGTGCGAGCACCGGTCCCTGTGTCTGGGGCGAGCTCTTACCAGCCATGCGCGAGTCCGTAGCCGCATCTGAATCAGCGACGCGGCATCGCTGGCACCGTGTCGCCTGCTGCGCACAGCGCTCTCAATATATGAGATAGGTTTTCTCCCCGGTCACATAAATATTTTACTTCGATTGAAAGTGCGAGGCGGTCAGGAAAACGACCGCGCTCCGTCAACATCCGCTCGTCACAGAGGTTACGTGCATCGTGAACTGGTACTTTTACTGTGCGGTGGGTACGGAGGCTGGCTCGGCACCAGGACGCACGGTGTACAAGCACAGCCAAGGCGAGCGGCGTCAGCGTGAGGTATCATTGTAAAACGCAGTGAAAGCGTCCTTTCGAGATGCGATACCCAGCGTCAAGCCGATCCCAGAATGTGCCGCATCTGTCAACAGAGCCGAGGCTTTCGATACGATCGCTCATGAAAGCAGACAGCGGGATTCATGATCCTGCGTTCTTGACTGCGTGCCTTGAAGATCCACCGCTTTGATCTAAGTACCAAGTGGCATGCAATTGGATCTGCTTTGCAGAGGAGGATTTCAAATGAGGCTTAATTCGGCGGGTCTGCATACTCGCAGTCGGGATGCATTCGATTCCTGATGCTCCTTGGCAGCGACTTGTGCATATCCATGTCGGTTAGCGCCGACTAGTACGCGATGGTGCTGCTGGGTAACCACTGGTGCCTATTCATGTTGGTTAACGTCGACTGGCGTCAGCTCTGGCACCTCGTGAAAAATACGAGAAACCACTTCATCCATACCATTACGGATTCATGGTGTTTGACGCAAAACTTCCATCTGGCGCTTGCGTCGTGCATCGAGAACGCTGCGGGCCGTCTCTTCATCCAGCAAGCCATGTACCATGAGCCATTCATCCGCAAGCACAGATGAACGGCCATACTTTCGCAATTTCTCTTCCCTCATGGTGGTGTAGAAAATGCGCAGAGGGTCGTTCTCTGGCGGCGGGTCTCGTCTCTGTCCGGGAAGAGCATACTTCTTTGCCGGCGAGTTGCTCGCTCGAACTGCTTTATCGGAAGCGCCGTTTTCGCCTGCGCCGCTCTCAGCGTTCTTCGAGACACTCGCTGGTTCTTGCTCGAGAGCTTCCGTGCCAGCCAAGCTGGGATCCTGTTTGAGACTCCCGGGTCGCAGCGGGATACTCGCGGAAGCGGGTACCGATCTATTCTTCTTACTCTTCCGAATAGGTTTCCTTGGAGGAGTCCCAGACTCGGTACGAGTCGAGTTTTTCAAAACTTCATCAAGCGGCCTGTCATCGTCCAAGTCAGAAAAGGTTTCGTTATCCATGGCTGAAACGATTCTTAGAAGAGTTCGGCCGTACGCTCGGTGTTCGCGTGCGAGAGCTGGTCCTCGGACACTAACCCCGGCGCGCGCAGCAGGACACGCTGCAAAGGCGTTCGACGAGTACCCCGAGCGAAGCCTCAAGAGGACGACACGCCACAAGTCATGAAAGCTGTGAAGCTCACTTGTTCAGGAACGCCTCGGAAGGAGCGCGTCCAGTCCGCAGGCTTGTTCAAGAGTCGTGTCTGCCAAAACCGATGACAGCGCAGGGCACCGCATCCAGTAAACCATGCAGACAGCGAGCAATTCCATGCGCCCATGTCAGAAAACATAGAACAGGTTCTCGAACTCGGGTGCACTCATGCTGAAGCTTTGCTCATGTACGATGAATATCAAAACCGAATTTATGGGCTGTTTCTGCGACTGCCTCCTCTTCCTCGCCCTCATGATTTGCCTTAAATACACAGGTCTATCCCGTCACTCCAGTTCCGGTGTTCGCAGTCGGAGGACGATGACGGTAGCGTGCGCATCCCGATATGTCGCGGCTACCTGCTGCTGTCTACGATTTCCATGCACAGGCGGGAGCAGCGATCTATGCTTCGCTAGCCATTTCCATCTTTTAGGTATACAGCCTTGATGCACGCTTCGCAGCAGTGACACTTGACCACTGTCGATGACTCCCATGCGTCCAAAACATCTCTTCATTTGGGCACCGCCCAGTAAAACATGAACGTTTTCCCTATCACGCTGTACATATCCATGACGGGCACAGCAGGCTCGCCTCGATGCACGCCTCCGTTTCCGGACCAGGGGCGACGCCCCACAGATCGGGTGATTCTTCGTGGCGATGCCGTCGACGAGGGCTTTGTCTGCTGCACGCGCAAGGGCCCATGCTGTTCCATTCGGTGACGGATTTGTGGAGCACGATACTATCCGTGGTGAAACAAGTGCCGGAAGCAAAATCGACGCTTGAGAAGGCCTCGCGAACCTTCGATCCGTCTGCACTCGATTCGGGCAACGCAGTAACACACGTTCCACTGGAAGCGATCGCTACGATAACTCACATCCGATTCCAATACCCTTTTTGTCGCAAACAGAAGAGACGGGAGCCTCTCGGGGCATATGCCATGAGAGATGTCATGCTACTGTCGAATACAGATTCATCGATGGCCTCAAATCAAGTTGGATTTCTCTCTCGAACGGAATCGATTATTGAAAATGACAACTTCAGTGAGCATCCGGCATCAACTTGTGAACAAGTCGTCGTGCGCCAACGTCGACTACTCATGCTCCTCCATCCGGGAGTCTAAATAGCAACGCCCACGAGTTGCTTTCAAACAGCAAAATCGAACGCGTGAAGAATGCGTATTTCGAGCATCCTCTACGCAAGGAAAGCTGGAGCTTGCAGTCTCGGACATGTGAATCGGTTCATCAAATACAAAAGTGTACCGCGCCTCGTTCGCGGCCGCATCGAATCATCTTTATTTCGCTGCCGTACGGATTTGCGGTTGCACAGCATCTGCGGACCTGGTCCCCAAAACACGACCAATATTCGCGAACCTACCGACCGATGAATTCACACACTCTCTTGGATGTACTTCGAATGTCCAGAATATACAACTAAAACGAGTTCGGAAACAAGCCGCAAGGCAGGAGCGTAGCGAGCAGGCCAGTGCGCTCCATGCATCTGACACAGGCACGCGAGAGCAGGCCCTGGAGGTACCTCCCGCGTACGCCGAGCCGCAGCGTCCGCACGCACGCTCGGGTACCAATGCCTGTCCCTTTTGACCGTTGAATGACACCCGCAGGCGGATCTATGTTGCGTACCCAGTTTGGAACCGTGCAGCGTGCACATCAGTGTCCGTTTCGTCAAGATTATTCCAAAACGCCTTTCGAGGCCTTCACGCCCCCGTACCAGCGAATGGCGGGATCGGCGCTGCGTCGACGCAGCGGCCGCGGGATTTCCATCAATCAAGCGTCCGCGCTGCAGCAGCGGCCAGCACGAAGGCAGCAGCATCACGCCCCGCTGCGGTAGCGTTCGGGGACGCGCGCCAGCCAGCAGCGGCCCGGCGTACGCGGGAGGTACCTCCAGCGCCGCTCGGAGCAGCGGATACTGTTCTTGGTTGCGTATTCGTGAGCTTTCGCTGGTATTCTCGAGTTACCGCTCATACGATTCTTTAGTTTTCATGCGTTCTAGCAGCACTGCGGCTGATTCTTGTCACAACGAGGATGGAGACTCTGATTTCGAATCGAGTCCACCGAGCACCACCGTTGAACAGCCAACAGGGGAGGCGGAGGCGGAGGCGGAGGCGGCCCCAGCGCCTTCGCCGCCTTACCATAGTATCACGACTGCAACGGTTTTCAGCGAGGACGCGTCAGACGAAGATGCACGCAATCCTGGTGCTTCTTCATGCCGTCCGTCCGGTCAATCTTCAGTAGAAAGACCGAAGCGCGCCACGAGACGCGCCTCATCGGGCAAGGAGGCCGGAACGTCCGTTGACAACAAGTCCAGGTCGCCCCCGTCGACGCGCAAGTCTCGCGGGCGGGCCTCGGCGCGTCTCACTGGGCATCGTCGAAAGGCGTACAAGGAACTGTCCGAGTCAGAGTTAGAGGAAGCTGAGCTTGACGAAGTGGATGAAGTAGACCAAGTCGACGAGATCGATCAAACGGATACAGTCTATACGGACTCATCCAGTGAATCGTTCTCTTCAGAGTCGGATGCGTCCAGCTTTGGAAGCGAACTCGAGAAGACCTCCAAACCAAAACGCGGTGCGCGCAGTCGTCAGGCGACCACCACTCGCCGGGCTCGGGCAGCGCCAAATAGTCGCACCGGCACTGAGGCGGCGAAACCCTCGACAGCGACACGACATATCGGCCAGCGACTGGGCACCAAAGCCATGGCACCGCTTTCTAGCAAATCAACGGACGCTCAAAATACCCCCGCGGCGGTTGTCCAATCACGAATGCCAGCAGGGGGTTTTCGCGTCGGCCTGTCTCGGAGCGCGCTCCTCGCAAAGCGAAGCTAGACACCTGCGGCTTCCAGAAACCGACCCGACGAATTTCCGTCGTCCCATTCGTAAAAACCCCAGGAATAGCATGGCACGAGAACCCAAGCTCGTTCCTGCCACGAGATCCACCGCCCAGTGTATGAACAACGGCACGCTTTCCTCGGCACGATACGTTCTCCATGCGCTACATCGTGCAAAGCGGTTGCCGTACGTGGCGGCAAGCGTATGCCCAGCACGCTCTACAAGTTACCGTACGCAAACCTTGCTAGTGCACGAGCAGATGCTCAGACCGTTCACGCTGACGCGTTCGTGCGCGTCGCCGTGCGGCAAGGACCAACGCCCGTGCTCAGCCATTTACAGTAAAGTCGCTATCCAAGCACGCATACACCGGGTTGCTCGTAAAGACTCGGGCGCGGCCGTTGTCTATGACTCGATGCCGTGTGACTCCGTCGCAGCAGGCGCACGCAGCCTAAACGTTCTCATACCAGTGCACACGGAAAGTTATAAAGGTTTCCTATGGATATTGACCGAGTCGGAAAAGAATGAGCGAACACCCGCGCTGCAATTCGTGAATACTCGTGTAGCTCGCTCTCTAGAAAGGTCAGCGTTCCAAAACAAGCACCTCAGTCCTGAACGGATGACGTGCCCTTATCCGCCAGATTTCGCGGGGTTGCAGGATTCGCCCCGCATGAGCTCGCTTCGCACCTCATTATTTCTTCTCTCATCTCGCAAGCAGGCCATATAGAACACCTCGACAGCAGCCCTCAGACAGGTACGCGTGCCCGCACCAGCAGCGCGCTTCTCCAGGCACGAGCGGTGCGCCGGCAACTGCGCGCCGGACGCCTCACGAAGCCAGTCGGTGACGCTAGTCTGTGCTATTCGGGACAGATCGTGCGGGCGGGTGTCTTCCAAAGTCACCCGGGTCAGGCAGGTTACCCAAGTGATCTGTTTTAGCACCACGTATCGCATTTCCAGCGTCCACGCTGTCGCTCGGTTCGGATTTCGCGAGCAGCATCGAAACGCGTTGGCGCTTCCGTGACCCACCAGTTTGCACGCGAACCCGTGTCTGGCTACGTGACTGTAGGTCACCGACGGCCGTTTCCAAAGACGATCATGCCGGTCACTGCAGTACTAATTCTTGACTCGCGAGGTCGATTGCTAATAGCCCGCGACTTTCGGGGCGAAGTTGACCTTCAGGAAGCAGCGGAGGCTTTCCGCCTCGGACTCGAGCGCAACGCGTGGACGAACGGCAGCGGGGACGCCGCGGGCACCCCACCGCTAGTGCCCGTGAAGAACGGGGCATACTACTTTGCGACAGTGAAACACAACGATCTCTACTTTATCGCGGTTGACGTTTCACCGTACAGCTTCAGCGGGACACTCGTCGCGTTCTTAACGAGTATGATTCGTGTTTTTGGAGAGTACTTTGGCAAGGTTGTCGAAGAGTCGATTCGCGACAACTTCGTTATCGTGTACGAGCTCCTCGATGAGATGGCGGACTTTGGCTACCCTCAGACCACTGAACCGAAAATTCTTCAGGAATACGTCGTCCAAGACTATCATGTCATGGAACAGCCCAAGCCACCCATGGCGTTGACGAATGCGGTGAGCTGGCGCTCTGAGGGCATCCATCATAACCGGAACGAGGTCTTCCTCGATGTCATTGAGACCGTCAATATGGTCATTGGACCCCAAGGTAACGTCTTGCGGGCAGGCATCCATGGCAGCATCGTTGTGAAATGCTTTCTTTCCGGAATGCCGGAGCTGAACCTCGGGCTCAACGAAAGCATCCAGATCGAGCAGCGCGGCAGCGGTGCGAGCGGCAGCGCTGGCACCACGCCGCCGAACACCGGCGCCATCGAGCTGGAAGATGTCAAGTTTCATCAATGTGTCAAATTACCCAGGTTTGAAACGGAGCGCGTCATCTCCTTCATTCCTCCGGATGGCGAGTTCGAGCTCATGAGTTACCGGGTGGCGAATCCGACGCTGCGGCCGCTCTTCTCAGCGGATGCCGCAATGGATATGGCTTCCCATCGAATCGATTATTTGGTTCGGGCTCGCTCGCTTTTCAAGGCGGGACTCACCGCGAACGACGTTTCCATCTGGGTACCGGTCCCGGAGGATGCTGATTCACCAAAATTTCAGGTGAGCTCGGGTCGTGTCAAGTACGCTCCCGAGAAGGATGCACTGCACTGGCGGATGAAACAGTTTCCTGGCCAACGCGAGAACAGCTTGCAAGGCTATTTTCGCTTGCCCTCGGTTGCCAATGCTGCCAGTAGAAACTCAGTGGTGAGAAGACCCATTCAGATCCAGTTCGAGATTCCATATTTTACGATCAGTGGCATGCAAGTGCGGTATCTGAAGGTTTGGAGCCGCGAGGGCTACACCTCCTACCCCTGGGTCCGCTACATCACCAGAGCGAGCGACTACGAAATACGACTCAGTTGAGGAAATCGACCAGGTTCGGCATCGTGCGTGCCGTATGCAAAACGCACTGCGGAGTGCGCTGCCTCGCTGACTGCCGCTTGCCCGGGGGGTCACTGGCGCGGGTATCGGGGCGAGGGTCGGCTTCAGCATTGGAGCGGATCCCGATCTGGCGTTTCGCAAAGGCCTTGCCTCCAGACCAGCCTCGATCGTCTTGGGAAGGTTCGCGGGATGCGTGAAAACAGCGGCACACGCTGCGGTCGAGATGCCGTGCTCCCGGCTCTGAAGGCGACGCTCGTACCGGACTAGACCGAGCGGTTGCCAACAGCGCAGACAGGCAGTCGAGCCGCGCACGCGGCAGCTGCTGCGGCACGACGACTCTGCGGATCGCAGGGAATCCGCGCCAGCAGAAGCGACCTATTCGTTCAACGGTCACGACGCGTTTCCAAACTTGTTCAGTACCGGACAATGGTGCAGATGCTCATGAACTGCGCATTCGTCACTCTTTACAACGAAATCGAAAGTCCCTATGTACATCCCTTAAAAGCGCCTACGCATCACGGTTTCATGCGTTAGCGAGACTGCCACTGCGGATCACGACACCTCAATCGGAATCTCCTTCACGTTTTCTTGTTGCTTCACTTTCTTCGGAATCGTGATACGCAGGACGCCGTCCTTGTGCTGCGCCTTGATATTTTCTGCGTCTACGACGTCCGTAGGCAGCCGCACACTCCGCGAGAAGGAACCATACGAGCGTTCCATGCGATGCATCTTGGCGTCCTTCTCCTCGTGCTCCCATTTCTTCTCGCCCTGAACAGTAAGAATATCACCATCGAGGGCGATCTTGACGTTCTCTCTGGGTACTCCGGCGAGCTCGCAACTAACCACAAACGCATCATTCGTTTCCGTGATATCCAGGGCCGGCAAGTACGCATTACTGCGCTGCGCGAGCGCGTCAAAGTCCGACCAGAAACGATCCAAGTCCATCAGCGGCGACATGAAGAAGGGATCGCGGCGCATGATGCTGAACGGCCAGCCCCAGTCCCGTCGTCCGCGAACCAGCGTCCGCTCGTTATCACGTTCGCGACTGTTCGCATTCGCTTGCATGAGGCTCGTTCGTGCGCTGCTCAGCGAACGCTTCGCAACACTGCGAGCGAGCGCTGGTGCATACGGCGAGCGCCCGCCCACTGGGGTCATCAACGGACGCCGCAGCACAACAGACGAGCCAGTGAACGGCACGACAAAGTTCAGCTTTGCACTTGCTTGACCCAACATTTTCAGGTTTCCTTGCAGTGAGCGCAATACGTATTGCATGAATCCCTGGTTCTCTCACAGGTTTCCACGGCTAGAACACAAATGGAAATCTAGTGTTGGAAAAATTTCGCTGCGCGCGGTATTTCAGCATCTGCGATCCGTTCGATGAAGCGCCGCGAATCTTCGCCGAGGATCTCGCGCGAGATCGGCGATTCGGGAAATCTCGCGAATCGCTGCGAATCCGCCACGTAAGCTATAAGAGCAGCACGCCTGATCGTCGATTCATGGCTTTGTTACGCATTGGTGTTTCTCCATCGTGAACACAGACCAGTGTGCGAAACCAGGCAAGTGAGATACAAGCGCGGAAAAACGGTGCGAAGCAATACGAACAAACGTGAGCGAGCCATGAGCTACTACTTCTTTGATCCGTTTGAGGACCTTATGGACGACTGGTTTTTCGGGTTCCCGCGCGTCTCGCGGCGTCGTCAAGCTGCTCTTCAGCAACAGCAACAGCAACAGCAGTACGATGACCAGAAACCGGCCAAGGCGAACGGTGTGGTCGCGAGGCCGCAGAACGTCATGGCGATGATAACGCCGCGGGTGGACTTCAAGGAGACCCCCGAGGCGTACGAGATCAATGCGGAGCTCGCGGGTGTGCCTCGCGATCAGGTGAAGGTGGAGCTGCACGGGGACCTCTTGACCATTCGCGGCGAGAAGCGCGAGGAGAATCGCGCTGAGGAGAAAGACGAAGGCGGGCGTGTTGTGTACCTGCGTACGGAGCGGGCCTTTGGTGCGTTCGAGCGTTCGCTCAAGCTGCCGAAGAATGTCGACCGTAACAGCATCAAGGCCACGCATAAGGACGGGGTGCTCAACATCGTCATCAATAAGCTGAAGAAGGACGAGGACGAGAAAATGAATATTGAGGTGACCGAGGCGTGAGCATCCCGCCGGGGTGCAGCGCTCGTGCGAGCGATCGCTGAATAGTGTAAGGTCTTTTTTGTGTTTGTACAAAGTTTTCGTGTAAACGCAACGTACATTTATAGGGCTTCCCTTCCTAGATACCTTCCGCCTGACATGCGTCTTGGTTCAGTGCAGTTCGCTCGTTATGCGCTGGACCGCCTGTTTCTCCATGCGTTTCCGTGTCCGCTCGCATAGCGATTCGGAACACAAGCCAGTCCCTCTGACTGGTTGGATCTGCTCATGAACTGCTCCAGCTCGGGCGCGCTCGTCCAGAGCCGAACGAGCGCGTCGACACGGCTTCACAGTGGCCCTGGTGCGAGTCTGCGAGCACGCCGGTCTGCTGCTCCAGGTGTCGTTCCGAGACGTGCGCTTCTGGCACCCAAACGGACTCGATCCGCTTCGACGCATAAAACCGCTCCTGGGCAGGGCCGTGTCCGCATCGCGAATCATATCGCTGCAGCCTGGACACAGCGTCTGCGAGCAAACTCTACGAAAGGCCCAGAATTTGCCCCGTCTCCACATCTACATCGATATCGTAGAACGCGGGCCTGGTCGGCAGCCCGGGAATCGTCTGGATCTCGCCAACCAACGGATAGACGAATCCCGCACCAGCGCTCAAGCGAATATCTCGTATGGGAAGTACGAAACCCTCTGGTGCGCCTTTCTTCTCAGGATCATCCGAAAACGAGTACTGCGTCTTGGCCATACAGACCGGGAGCTTCTCGTACCCAAGCTGTTCCAGTATTTCTAACTTTCTGCGCGCTTCTGCAGTCCATTCGACCCGCGCCGCTCGATACACCTCACAGGCAATGATGCGCACTTTTTCTTCTAGGGGCATGTCCAGGGAATAGAGGAGGCGCGGCACGTCGTGCTGCGCGTCTGCGCTCGCCGTGCAAGCCCGCACCACGGCCTCTGCGAGCGCAACAGCACCCTTGCCGCCGTGCTCGAAATGCGACGCAACCACAGCATCACAGGCGCCCGCACGTCGAGCAACGTCTATCACCGTCGCCAGCTCTGCATCGGTGTCATCCTTGAAACGGTTCAATGCGACCACGCAACGCACACCGAACTTGCGGATGTTCTCGATGTGACGCACCATGTTGGACTCGGCACCGGCGCGTACGCCAGCGCCAGCCCCATGCATCGCGAGCGCCCGCAGCGTTACCACCAGAACCGCAACCCTGGGCGCCGTCCCGGCCGCTCGATACTTGATATGCATAAACTTCTCGAAACCGATATCCGCACCGAATCCAGCCTCCGTGATCACGTATCCATCCGCTCCGACGAGCTTCAATGCGATCTGGTCTGCTAATACGCTTGAATTGCCGTGTGCGATATTCGCGAATGGACCAGCGTGCACAAAGACCGGCGTCGCTTCCAGCGTCTGCATCAGGTTCGGCATAATGGCGTCCTTCATGAGCGCAGTCAGTGCACCAGTGATGCCGAGGTCATCGGCGGTGATCGGCAAACCGGTGCCGCGCTGGTGCCCGACGACGATGCGCCCAAAGCGTTCGCGCATGTCCGCCAGTGACGTTGCAAGTGCCAGAATCGCCATGATCTCACTAGCAACCGTAATATCGAATCCGGTGAGTCGCTCGTATCCACGCTCGGTGGGTGCCAGACCAATGCGAACGCTGCGGAGAAAGCGATCGTTTGTATCGAGTACCCGCCGAATTGCGATTGTCTCGGGGTCGATATCGAGGCGCGCAAAGCGCCGCTGCTCCTCTGGCGTCAGCGATTTTGGATCCGTTTTCTCGATACCAAGCTTCTGTAAACGTTTTAACATGATCGGGGAAAATCCTTTCGCTGTCAGTCGTCGGTAAAGTGCCTCGTCCGACTGGGTAGACTCGTGGAAGACGCGCGCATCGATCGCCGCCGCCAGCAGGTTGTTCGCTGCCGTTATCGCATGCAAGTCTCCGGTCAAGTGCAGATTGAACTCTTCCATGGGTATGACCTGGGCGTACCCGCCACCAGCTGCACCGCCTTTGATCCCAAACGTTGGTCCCTGACTAGGTTGCCGTAAACACGTAAACACCCGCTGGTTCAGGTGCGCTCCCAGCGCCTGCGATAGACCCACCGTGGTGGTCGACTTGCCCTCACCCAGCGAGGTCGGCGTTATGCCTGTCACGACGACGAGTCTACCAGTTGGCGCGTCTCGTAGCCGCTCAAGCACGTTCAACCGAACTTTTGCCTTGAATTGACCATAGAGGTCCAGTTCACTAGGAGCGAGTCCGGCGGCTTTGGCCACCTCGAGAATCGGCTGCGGCTCCACTGACTGGGCAATGACATAGTCAGGCGGCGGTGGTGATTGAACTTGCTTCAGTGGTCGTCCGTGCTGTACCATTCCTCGCCAATAACCGAGTGAGACTCGAACAAACGACACGTCTCGTTGTCGAGAGAATCCCTGCACTAGTTGCATCCCCGGAAGCGCCGCCTCTGGGTCTTGATCTGGGGATGAGGCGCGCGCGCAGGCGACATCGTCGAGGCCGCAGCGCACTGCCGCTGGCAGCGAACGCTACACCCGGGCGAGCAGCACAAACCAGTGTTCTGCGTTTTCGCTGATGCTTCGCCTGAGGCTGCGAATGGAAAGCGTGGATCGCGTGGCATTCACTTCGCCGTCCGTAAACTGGTGTCTGAAGCGACGCTTCGCTTGCTCAGGTGGTCGCGCTATCCACGAGCGGCGTGCTTGCGGGAGACCTGCACCCAGCTACAGGTTTCGGAGTGCGCACGCGGGGCGGGTATACGCGTCGGCGTCACGAAGGCAACCGGGGGTCATCGCCGCCGGGCAGCCGCCTGCTCGCTCCTCTGAGCAGGGCTCTATTACCCCACGGGCCGTAAGCTACGCTCAGTGGTACTTGGACGTGATTGCAGCCGCGCAGCTAGCAGATAGCTCGCCGGTCAAGGGGTCCCTAGTGTTCCGACCACACGGCTGGGCGATTTGGGAGCTTATTCGCGAGGAGCTGGATCGGAGAATTCGACAAACAGGAGCTCAAAACGTTAGTTTTCCGCTTTTGATTCCCCAGTCGTTCCTATGTCGCGAGGCCGAGCATGTTCAGGGCTTCGCAAAGGAGTGTGCTGTGGTGACGCATCATCGACTGCGAGCAGCGCCCGACGGCGCTCCGGGAGCACTCGAACCAGACCCCCAGGCTCGACTCGAAGAGCCGCTTGTCGTGCGACCGACGAGCGAGACGATCGTCTGGCACATGTTCGGAAGGTGGATCCAGTCGTACCGAGACCTGCCGCTCATGGTGAACCAGTGGTGCAATGTCGTGCGCTGGGAATTGCGAACGCGCCCTTTCCTCCGAACCCTAGAGTTTTTCTGGCAGGAGGGACACACAGCGCATGCTACCAGCGCTGAGGCGGAAGCAAAGGCTCGTGAAATGCTCACCGTGTACCAGAAGTTTCTCGAGGAATGGTTAGCGATCCCGGTGATCGTCGGCACAAAGAGTTCCTCGGAAAGGTTTGCAGGTGCCGAGGAAACCTTCACCCTCGAGGCGATCATGCAGAACGGATGGGCGTTGCAGTCGGGGACGTCTCACTTTCTGGGGCAGAATTTTGCCCGCGCTTTCGATGTCGAGTACCAGAGCGCCGATTCTGGTGTTCGCGAGCTCGTCTGGGCCACATCCTGGGGGCTTTCCACGCGTGTCATCGGGGCGCTCATCATGACCCATAGCGATGACCATGGTCTAGTGTTGCCGCCACGAGTGGCCCCTGTTCAAGTGGTGATTGTTCCCATCCAGTCCAAGGACGCCACGGAGCAGAGCCTCGTTCGCCAACGCTGCCAGGAAATGCAGGATGCACTGGAACGCGCTGGTGTCCGCGTCCACGTCGATGCACGGGATCATATACGCCCCGGTGCGAAATACTTTGAATGGGAACGTCGCGGGGTACCTCTGCGTATTGAAGTAGGCATGAGAGATCTACAAGCGGAACAGATCGTGCTGGTTGACCGTTGTCTTCGTTCGAAAGAGAAACTCGCTTTTGATAACCATTGGACGAAATCCGTCATCGCGCGTTTAGATGCATTCCAAGAGCGGCTATTCAACAATGCAAAGGGATTTCTGCGGGAGCACACGCGTCGGGTAGAAAGCTACGACGAAATGAAACGCTTCCTTACGCCTTCAAACCAAGATGCAGCAGCGAATGGAAACGAGAGCAACGACGAGCAGCATATAACGGGCTTCTTTCTGGTCCCGTGGCACGATGACGCCACCAATGAAGCCATTATCAAACAGGACTGTAAGATGACGATACGCTGCTATCCGCTCGATTCTCAGGATGAAGCACGCGGGAAGAAATGCTTCTACAGCGGCCGCCCGGCGACGCACATGGCGATTTTCGCTCGTTCGTACTAAGGGTAACGGTAACGTCATGACTTGTGACGTTTCACAGGATCCCGTGAATGGCGATTCGACGCCCAGTCAGGCCCGCTAAACGGTTCGCTTGCGTTTTCCCAAAGCGTGCTCGCGTGCTCAGATACCCACGGCTAGAAGGCGGTATGGGTGCCGCGCACATCGCCCGCAAGTCTGGTGCGACGCTCGAGCGCAACCAGTCCGTCAGCACATACGTGGATCGCCGCCCTGTTCGAGATGCTGCGTTCACGAGCACCGGGATATCCTTGGGACGGCGAGTGTGGATCCCCTGCACCAGATTTTGGGCTCGTGGTCATGGTCGCTGGCTCGCGCAGGCTCGTCGTGCTCTGCGAGTGCTTGACTCGCCATACAAGCACGAATTCCAGTGGACGCAAGCGCTCCTGACGAAGCGCTGCCGACCCAAACGGGCTGTAAATATGCCAGCG
>Ga0078972_1006096_pt1 | contig 29259 bp, 27 predicted proteins | sample YelNatPaOPGAMG01_FD_67568 | JGI IMG/M metagenome (GOLD analysis project Ga0078972, IMG submission 67568) | Hot spring thermophilic microbial communities from Obsidian Pool, Yellowstone National Park, USA - OP-RAMG-01 (SPADES assembly) (version 2) | ecosystem: Environmental > Aquatic > Thermal... | reverse complement strand
ACTTCCTCGCCTTGATGAGAGATGCGAGTGGGATCAGCGGACGAACAATTCGAAAGCAAAAGGCTCGAACCACGCGCTGATCTGCGATTTCCGCAAAGACTGTCCGATATTATACTCTGAAGGCCGGGCTGTCGTGACCGCACTGCTCGCTGCCAGAGTCCCGGCTACTGACAAACTTAGCAAACTCACAGTCTGAAAATCTTCGCAAACCTGATCGATTTCTCACTGTAATTATACAGCGGCCTTTCGAGTATGATATAGGATAATGTGCGCGGAAATCGCAGATCACGGACCGTTTTGTTGCGGTGGCGTCATGCTCCGTTTCTACCCGCGCATGCCGGCGGAGTCAGTCGTGCGACGCGCTGAACAGTGTGCTCTCTTCAAAATTGCCCTTGCAGCCTTTGACAGGAGGCTTACCCTTTCCCGCCCGAACTATGCAATACCGGATATCAAAGCAGGCAGCAGCGTTGTCGCCGTCGTTGACCCTTGCCATCGACGCGAAGGCAAAACAAATGAAGGCCGAGGGACGTAACGTGATCGGTTTCGGCGCGGGTGAACCCGATTTCGACACGCCCAAGCACATCAAAGATGCTGCGGCGCGCGCTCTTGCCGAAGGCTTCACAAAGTACACCCCGAGCAGCGGTATTCCGGAGCTCAGGAAAGCAATTGCAGAAAAGTTCAAACGCGACAGCGGCCTTGATTACAAGCCGTCACAGATCATTGTATCCTGCGGCGGCAAGCACTCGTGTTTCAACACCATAATGGCCACATGCCAGCCGGGCGACGAAGTGATCATCCCCGCGCCTTACTGGCTAAGTTACCCCGAGATGGTAAAGCTGGCCGGGGCAAAACCGGTCATCATCAGCACAACAGACGCCACCGAATTCAAGGTGACACCCGCTCAACTCGAAGCTGCCATTACGCCGCAGACTCGACTCTTCATCCTGAATTCGCCGAGCAATCCGACCGGCACGATCTATTCGCCGTCGGAACTGAAAGCCCTTGGCGATGTCTGCATTAGACATCATGTCCTGATCCTCAGCGACGAAATTTACGAAAAACTCGTGTACGACGGCGCCGAGCATGTCAGTGTGGCTTCTTTTTCTCCGGATCACTATGCACACACGATAATCACAAACGGGTTTTCAAAGGCCTATTCGATGACCGGTTGGCGGCTTGGCTATTTGGCTGCGCCGGAACCAATCGCGGCTGCGATCGATGCCATTCAAAGCCACAGCACCAGCAACCCGACCTCGTTTGCCCAGAAAGGTGCGGTGGCGGCGTTGACCGGTCCGCAGGATCACCTCGCAGCATGGCTCCAAGAGTATGCCAAACGCCGCCAGATCGCCCACGAATGGCTGAATCGCATCCCGGGAATGACCTGTGTCAACGCCAAAGGCGCTTTCTATCTGTTCCCGAACATCGCGAAGTTCGGTTTGGATTCGAGGACGTTTTGCGCGCGACTGCTGGAGGAAGAACTGGTGGCGGCAGTCCCCGGAATAGCATTCGGCGCTGACGATTACATTCGGATCAGTTACGCCACCAGCCTTGCCAACATCGAGGAAGGGCTGCGGCGCATCGAAAAATTTGCCCGGCGGCTTGTCGGCTAATCCGGCTGGCTATTTGATCCCTTCTGGTTCCGGCGGTTGCGGTACTCGGCTATCCATCGTCGCACTGTTTCGAGCAATGTACCGGGCGGGTGACGTTCGAGCCATGCGCGGAGGCGTTCTTCGGAAACCGGCAGGTTGGCAATTGTTGGCTGGGGCGGAAGGCTTTCCAAGAGATGGACCACTGCGGGCATTGATTCGAACAGGGCTTCATCCATCGAACTCGGGTCTTCTGCGGACAGGAAAGCATTTATGTCTGCCCATGTACCATCAGGACGAAGAACGTAGAGGCTTTCGGCTCCATCATCGGATCCGGGCGGATAACCCGTTTGCGTTACAAGGAACGGACCGCGTTTGTTGGGGGTGGGGCTGAGGTCCCAAACCTGAACTTTGCTGTAGTCGTTTGTTATCTTTGGCATCCCTGAATGTCGGATAATTCGGTGTCGGTGAGGAGGCACCACTCATGTGTCATTTCAATTTGCCGGGATTCAATCCCTGCAGGTCCTTCGGAACAAAGAGCCCATCTTTGCGTATGAGCTCCCCATCCAGATACACTTCGCCTCCCCCCCATTCAGGACGTTGAATGAGCACCATGTCCCAGTGAACAGCGGACTTGTTGCCATTGCCGCACTCCTTGTATGCAGCGCCGGGGGTCAGATGCAAAGACCCGGCTATTTTCTCATCAAAGAGAATGTCGCACATCGGCTCGGTAATGTACGGATTGAACCCGAATGAAAACTCGCCCAGGTATCTGGCACCCGGGTCAGTGTCAAGAATTGCGTTGAGCTTTGTCTCTTTTGATCCAGTGGCGTGGACCACTTTTCCGTCTTTCAGTTCGAGCCGGATGTTCTCGAATCGCGTCCCGGCGTAGATCGTCGGTGTGTTAAACTGGATAACGCCATTGGCAGACTTGAGCGTTGGACAGGTAAAACATTCGCCGTCGGGTATGTTTCGCAATCCACAGCATGGTTTGGCGCCGATACCTTTGATGCTGAACTCGAGGTCGGTCCCGGGGCCTTTGATTTTTACCTTGTCGCCGCGTCGCAATCGTTTCTCGAGAGGCGCCACTGCCCGCGCCATCTTCTGGTAATCGACAAGGCACACATCAAAGAAGAAATCCTCGAACGCCTCGGTGCTCATTGCGGCAGCCTGTGCCATGCTGGGTGTTGGCCATCGGAGCACAACCCAGCGCGTTTTGCTTACTCGATGTTCGAGGACCGGGCGCATGGTTCGGTTGAACAACTTCAACCGGTCCGCTGGCACGTCGGCGGTTTCATTGGCATTTGCGCTGCCTCGAACCGCAACGTACGCCTGCATCTTCCGCATCCGATAAAGCTCGATGTCGCGCAAAAGTTTTGCGTGGTCGGCGTCGGTATCGAGCATCACCTCGCGTGTTACGCGCGTGTGCCGCACTTCGACCACTGGAATTGCACCGGCGGCGCGCACCTCGCGCATCAGGGCGACGACAAATTCATCCGGCGCTTCAATCATGTCCAGCAACACGCGATCGCGCCGTTTCAATGCTGTCGAATACCGAACCAACAGTCGGGCCAGTCGGATGTATCGAGGGTCAATCATAGTTGGGCGGAGACTACAGAAGCAGGCCTGTTGCGTCGAGTGGCAACTCACAGAATCACCCGGCCCGCTGCAAACACGCCCCCAACCCCAGGCGCTGAACCGAACCCCCGGTTTCTCCCGGTGGCTCTGACCGGGCCGAGTCGTCTCTCTGGTCAAATCACGCTTTTGTGCGCGCGAGTCTTCCGGGGTGTACAGCTTTGTCTGGATGCTCTGCGTCCCCTGCAGTAGCATCTCGAACGAATCAAGTTCCGCGCAAATGACACGACACTGCTACAATTGCGGTTGGGTTTGGACGTACGCATCTGCACCTGGCCGCAGCGATACTTGCCCGCAATGCCGGGCTGACCTCCGCGTATGCCTCAATTGTGCCCGCTACAGCGAGCGCGCCGCCCACCAATGCACCGAACCCCGCGCCGAACCTGTCGCCGACAAGGATCGCGCAAATTTCTGTGAGTGGTTCAGCTTTGCAGTGCGGAACTTCACGCCGAGAACCGGGTCCGACCGGGCAGCAGCCGCGCGCGAAGCCTTGCGCAAATTGCTTGGCGACTGAGCCGCGCTGCACGACAACCGTTGAGACCAAACGCGAGGTGTCACGGTTTGTCGGGTATAGCAAACTTCGGTTGAAGTTCCCGGTCAGGTTTCCTTGAGCAACTCATTGACGTGCTTGAGCACTGCGAATGCGTCGGCCACATAGAGCACGTCGGCCTTGCCGCGTGCCCATCCGCATTGTGGATCAAGATTGATGGCACGCCGTTCGTTGATGAAACGCCACCCGATTGTGTGAGGTTCTTCGCCGTGGCAGCAGGTGGCAAGCCCTTTGGGATGTCTCGGAGTCGAACCGGTTTGGCCAATCTGATTTAGGTGCGACAAGAAACTCAGAACCGGTTGCCCCTCACTGCCAAGATCGACCAGCGATTTGCTGCTACCCAACGAACACCGTGTCAGCCTGAGAAACTCGAGGATGAGTTGTTCAGCTTCGGTTGCGTGAACTTTGCCATCGGACTGTTTCTTGGTCCATCCAGCGCCGACCACGAACAGCAAATCCGCATCAGGCCGTATTGTGTTGAGGCCGGTCTCCGGTTCTCTGTATCCCGTGACTTCTGTTTTTCGGGCTGAATCCGGCAGAACAACCCCGATGTTTTCAACCTCAACCTTTCGGGTGACTCCGCTCCATGCCGGGGCTGCACCCGGGTCAATCAAAACGAACCATGGTCTATGCGACCTTGTGAACCGGGCTTCCATTCGCTGGCGATAATACCAGCGCTGCGCTGTCACAATGCCTTCGTTCACTGCAACAGCCGTCACATGCGTGTCAGCACGCCCACCGAGTCTGTGTGCGACACCGGGCAAGCATCGCATGAGCCTCGAAGTGCCCGGGGCGAGAATGAGGGTCGCATTGGCCGCGCGGCATAAAGCTTCTGCTGCCGCGGTGTCTGTTGCGTAACGTGACTGGGAAAAAACGGGCCCGCAAACTCCAAGGAACCTGGTTGCGCCGGAATCTGCAGCCTGGTTTGCGGCCTCCTGAACACTCGCGCCGATAAGCCCGACGGCGAACGGCACACGCAGTTGCGCCGCCAACTGCGACGCCACACCAAGCGTTTCGCGACCGGGTTTGCCGAGTGAACCGTCATCCTCGCATGTGCTGAGAAAAAGAATCGATTCCATATTCAGCCTTTGATCCATTCAACAATCTCACGAGCAATCGCCTCTGGCGTTGCGTCTCTGACGATTCGGGTTTGTCTCAACTGTTTTGGAAGCGTCACCGAGACAAACCTGACACCTTCAGCGCCGATCTTCACCTGTTTGGCGCGCTGGAGGACAGGGATGATCGCGCGCATGTTTTGCATGCCGATTTGCGGGTTGTTCCGCGGCTCGGGCAATTTCCCTGTCGCCCATCCGACAACAACCGGGGGTCCTGAGCAGCGACTTGCCTGCTGACGTCCGCCTTCGATTCGTTCGACGATTTCCAGAGAGCCGTCGGACTGAACCCGCAGTTCATCCACTCCCATAAAAACGTCCGAAATGGCAAGTCGCTCCGCCAAATACTGCAATGTCACGCCTGCGCCGCGCGACGCGGATTCCCAGCCGCCGAACACAAGCAGCTTTTCCCGGTTCAACCCGGGCAGGCCATTGATTGCTTCGGCCAGAGCGCCTGCTGTTTCGGCGGGATCGGTGAATCCGCTTGCCGACCCATCCAGCGCCAGCAATTCGAACGGAACCTTTTGCGCGATGGTCATCATGACCTGCTGCAATCGCTGCTTGGGGCTGATGCTTACCAGGACCACCTTGCTTCCGGGGTATTCTCGCGCCAGATGCGCGGCTTCGTAAAGTGCGTGACACGCCCATGGATCAAGCGTGGCCGGCAGGACCAGCTCGTTCTTCAGTGCCGGACCGGTTGGTGCGGATACCGGCTCGAGAGTTTGCAGCGGGTCTGGAACAATCCCGCCGCAGACAACAATATGATAACCCGTGTTCATCCGGCCAAATGATCGGCAACGATCGGTCGTTTGAAAAGCAAGAATACAAGAATACAGTCTTTGGCGATCGCCCTTGCATGTTGAAAGAATTTGTGCCAAATTTGCGTGCAAATGCGGTGCTGTGTTGTGACCGGTGGGCGGCGGGCTGCCGCAGGGTGATCGGTCGCAACCGCTCCTTAACCCTGCAGGATTGGGAACAAGATCATGCAGATGACGTTTTTGGACTTGGTCAAGGCCACAATTGTGTGCGGCGGATTGGCGTTTGTGGTTTACAGCTATCCGGCGTTCAGCCAGGCGGTTATTATCGGGCTGTTGACCTTGATGTGGTTTTCCTGCGCACATCAGGTTGTCAAGAGCGCCCGCAGGTAGAGGCCTCGAGCACGGACGTATTCGCCCACAATACGCAGGCCGGGAACGTGCTCCGTAGATTCAGCACGCGCGGACTTGTGTAGATTCAATCCACTGTCCCCAAACCGACAGTTTAACTGGTCCCGCCCCAGACACACCCACACCGGCAATCCGGTCATCTTTCAGAGTACTGAAAACCCTCGGGTCGGTGAACTGTTTTGACAGCATCTGCTTTGCAGGCAGCGTTGGAGTGCCATCTTCGAAAAATTGTGCAGCAATCGCAAATCAACGGATCATTCCAGAATTTTGCCTTCAAACCGTTTGGCCGCTGATCTCAATCTCATACATTCTCGGCAACGGCAGAGCTTTGGTCTGATCGAGGAATCTCTTGCGCCGGTCGGTCTGTGGGATTATTGTCAGGGCAATTGCTCGCCTTTGGATGGGTTGTTTTAGTGGTGCGCGAGTAGCTCAACTGGATAGAGCGTCGGCCTCCGGAGCCGAAGGTTGTGGGTTCGACCCCCGCCTCGCGTACCAGACACTGGCAATTTTAGCAAATTCGCCGTCTGCAAATCTTCGCAAATATGATCGATTTCTCAATATAAGTATTTAGGAATGTCTTTCTTGGGACTCGGTTTTGCGTGTGCCACGCCGGGTTTACCGTGGCCTGACAATTGACTGCACCCGGAGGTAATCAAGATAAGTTTCGGGACTGAGCACACCGCCTCCGCAGCCGCTCAGATTGCAGCCGCCGTATGGGACGCCGTGCGGGAACAGGTTGTGCCCGTTTATCCAACTGTTCCCGGCGACCATGGCTTCAGCGACGCGATTTGCGCGGTCGAGGTCGTTTGACCAGACACTGTTTGCAAGGCCGTAATCGGTGCTGTTGGCAAGCGCAATCGCCTCGGATTCGTCTTTGAATTCGACCACAAACGCAACCGGGCCGAAGATTTCTTCACGCCAGCAAACATTGTCGATGGCACCGGTCATCAAAGCCGGTTTGACGTAGTAGCCGTCCGGGTGGTTCGGGACGGCGGCTGGCCCACCTTCCAACAGGAATTTTGCTCCTTGCAAGGCTCCGCGCTCGAGGTATCCAAGGACACGACGTCGCTGTTTCTCGCTGATGAGCGGTCCCATTTGTGTGGTTGGTTCCATGCCGTGTCCGATGGTGACGCTGCGGAGCTTCTGGATGGCGCGGCTGATGAACTGGTCGAAGATGCGTTGATGTATTATCCAGCGCGTGGCGGTACAACAGACCTGGCCGGTGTTGAAAGTGAGTGCGGCGACCAGTGCGTCCGCAGTTGCCTCGACATCAACGTCGTCGAAAACGACCGCGGCGCCTTTGCCGCCCAGTTCGAGCTTTGCAGGGACGAGGTTGTGCCCGCATGCTGCGCCCACAAGCCGCCCAACCTCGGGCGAGCCGGTGAATGACATGCGTTTGATTGCAGGGTGTTTGGCGAGAGCGGCACCGGCGGTCTCGCCAAGTCCGGGTACCACATTGACCACGCCTGCCGGAATGCCGGCTTCATGGACGAGTTTGCAGAAATAGAGCGTCGAGAGCGGCGTGTCTTCTGCTGGTTTGACCACGACGGTGTTGCCGGCGGCCAGTGCCGGTGCGATTCCCCAGCCAACGAGCAAAAGCGGAAAGTTCCATGGGAAGATGAAAGCGCAAACGCCATACGGAAACCGGACCTTCCTTGCTTCGTATCCACTAACGGCTATGGGTTCGGCACGGCGGACATGGACGGAAAGGTCGGCAAAGTATCGCAATGTTTGAGCGACGTTGGGGATGTCGATTGTGCTGGCCGCGGTTAGCGGTTTGCCGACATCGAGTGACTCGAGCTGGGCGAGAACATCGAGGTGTTTGTCGATGAGGTCGGCAAGCCGGTGCAAGAAGACAGCGCGTTCGTTGGCAGGAAGACGCGCCCAGTCGGTTGTTCTGAACGCTTTGTCAGCGGCTTTGACAGCCAGATCTACGTCAGCGCTGTCACCGGCCGACACCGTCGAAATAACTCGTCCGCTTCCGGGGTCGCGCACATCGAGCGTGTTTCCGTTGATTGCGGGCCGCCAATCCCCGGCGACGAACAGGTTGATTGGTTTGGCTTCGAGGAACTTCGTTACTTCGGGATGCAGAGTTTTCATGTTAACACCGTTGGTTTGCTGGCGACTGTGGCGTTTTGAATCCATGCTGCTTGCGGTCGAGCACGCCCGACCTGCGCCGGATTTGTGATTATCTGTTACACCACTCGCGAGTTTGCCATCAGGTGCAAACAATTGCGCATGAGCGCCCGGCATTCAAGCACGAACGGAGCGGCCAGCATGTACCCGTCCCAGATTTGAGCATCAGCTCGAATACTATCCAGCCCGGCGGAGCTGGAACCAAAGTTGCCTGACGCACGAAGACTCGGTGCTTGCGCCAGTTGATCAGAAAACTCTACGCCGCCGGGCTGAACGGGACGGCTTGGTCACACTCGGGAATTGAACATCGCGGCGTTTCTGGTTTCATATCGCGACATGACATTATCCACGACATCGGGTAAGAACCGGCTTGAAACAACGGTTCCCAAAGGATCGGTTGCGATTTCGCTTGCTAGAGTGGCGGCGGCGTTGACGGCCTGCGCATGCCTTTTTGGTGCTGCTGCAGTCGCAAGTTCTTGTTTTGTGTATGTGGGCACATACTCGACCGCGCAGAGCAAGGGAATCTACATGTTCAAGTTCGACACTGCATCAGGCGACAGCAGCGCTCCTGTTCTGGCAGCGGAAACGCGGAACGCCAGTTTTCTTGCGTTGTCGCCTGACGGAAGGTTTTTGTACGCGGTGAACGAGACAGACAAGTTTGATGGTCAACCTGGGGGCGCTGTGAACGCATACGCAGTAGATTCAAAGACCGGGAGCCTGACTCTGCTTAATCGAGTCGGGACCCGCGGTTCCGGTCCATGTCATTTGGCGGTTGATCCCAGCGGCAAATGTCTTGTCGTAGCCAACTACGGTGGAGGCAGCGTAGCAGCGTTTCCGGTCCGGTCAGACGGGAGCCTGGGAGAGGCGAAATCGTTCATCCAGCACAAGGGCAAGAGCGTGAACCCTCGACGTCAGGAGGGCCCGCATGCGCATGGAGCCACGTTTGATTTCGATGGCAGGTTTGTGTTTGTTCCGGATTTGGGGTTGGACCAAATACTCATCTATCGCGTGAATGCTGCGGAGGGATCAATTATGCCGCACGATCCGCCGTTTGTTTCCGTGGCAGCAGGTTCAGGTCCGAGGCATTTTGTGTTCCATCCGAACGGCAAATTCGCTTACGTGATAAACGAACTGGCCAACACGGTGGGGGTTTTCGAATACGACAGTGCGAACGGCGTTTTGCGGCATCGACAAACCGTTTCGACACTGCCCGATGGCTATGTCGGAGAGAACACTACTGCGGAAATAGAAGTTGATCCGCAGGGGCGTTTTGTAATCGCATCGAACAGGGGCCACGACAGCCTTGCGGTATTTGCTGTCGGCAGCGATGGGACCTTGAGCTTGCGCGGTCATGCATCGACGCAGGGCAAAACACCGCGGCATTTTGCGATTGACCCATGCGGACATTGGATTTGGGTGGGAAACCAGAACAGCAACTCGCTTGTGCTGTTCAGATTCAGACCTGAGACAGGCGCCCTCGAGCCTGCGAACCGAACGATCACGATCGGCGCACCGGTCTGTGTCAAGTACATGCTCGAAAAAGACTGACACCTTATCGTGCCAACATTTGGGCAAGCGGGGTTTGGGCGATCATTTTACGAAGACAGCAATGCATACCGAAGATACAAACGCGCTTATTGAACAGCGCAAAGCCAAATTGGCGGCTCTGCGCGCTCGCGGGATTGATCCGTTCGCTAACAAGTTCACACCGAGCATCGGCTGCGGCGAAGCAAGGTCCAAGTTCCAGGACGGCTCTCTTGCCGAGGGCGCGCCTGTGGCGGTTGCCGGTCGGATTGTAGCTCACCGGGACATGGGCAAGAGCCAGTTTCTTGACATCAAAGATTACACGGGGCGCGTGCAGGTCTATGCCCAAAAGAATGTGCTCGGAGACAGTCAGTTCGATGTATTCAAGCACATGGACCTCGGCGATTTCATCGGGGTAAAAGGAACAATGTTCCGAACGCGGACCGGCGAGCCAAGTGTGCGAGTTGAATCATTCGTTGTTCTGTCCAAGGCGTTGCGCCCGCCCCCGGGCCAGTGGTACGGCCTTGCCGAGCCGGAAACAAGGTATCGACAGCGGTATCTGGACCTGTTGGTCAACGATGACGTGGCGCATGTTTTCAGGCAGCGAAGCCGGATAATAAGCGCAATACGATCGTTCCTCGAGAGCCGAGGGTTCATTGAAGTCGAAACTCCAGTGATGCAAGCGGTCGCGGGCGGCGCTGCAGCGAAACCGTTCGTGACGCATCACAATGCCCTTGACTGCGATTTTTATCTCCGGATTTCGCTCGAGCTGTATTTGAAGCGGTTGTTGGTTGGCGGTTTTGACCGCGTATTCGAGATCGGTCGCAACTTTCGCAACGAAGGGATATCCCGCAAGCACAACCCGGAATTTACAATGCTCGAGGCGTACCAGGCATACGGTGATTATGAAACGATGATGGAACTTGTCGAAAGCATGGTGTGCCATGTCGCAAGGGAAGTTGTTGGTTCGCTGTTGATCAAACACGTCGATAAAGAAGGCCGGGTTGTTCGCCAGATCGACCTGACCCCGCCATGGCGCCGCGTGAAATACAAGGAACTGGTCCGACAACGGGCAGGGGCGGACTGGTTCGAAATCGGCCCTGAACAACGTCGGCAGCGCGCAATTGAACTGGGCGCTGACATCGAACACTGTACCGAGGACTACGAGGTCACCCAGGCCGTCTTCGAGAAACTGATCGAGCCGACTCTGATCGATCCCACCTTTGTTACACACGTTCCGAAGGAACTCATTCCACTGGCCAAACTCTCGCCGGATGACCCGACAACGGTCGAAGTCTTCGAGTGTTGCATTAACGGGCAGGAGATTGCACCAGCCTATACGGAACAAAACGATCCCGTTGCCCAGCGTGAACGACTCGAACAACAGGCTGGCCAGGAACGACAAAAAATTGACGAGGATTTCCTTGTCGCACTCGAGCACGGCATGCCACCTGCCGGCGGGATGGGCATGGGAATCGACCGCCTTTGCATGATGCTTCTTGGGCAGGAGAGCATTCGCGACGTGATATTGTTTCCGCAGCTCAGGCCCAAACAGCTCAGCGCGGAGCAGCCGTAACCAAATGCTCGAGGCGTAACAACTGCGCTGGTCGCAATAATACCGCTGTGTCGCGCCGCGCTGAACGTTGAGCGTTATCAGCAGGTCAACCTTCCGACGATGCCGGTTGGGAACGTTCAACGTACAACGTGCAACTTTCAACTTTCAACAGAATGAACGGAAGGGCGTATCGCGGGGCGGTGGAGGAACGGATCGGGGGACAGACACGAAGTTTTTGACGCCGAGTGCCTGATGGGTCCGAGGCACAGCCACGCCAGCGTTTGCGGCTTGCAACGCGTTGTTTTGCAATGTAGAACCCGCACAAGAGATGCGCCATGACCGATAACATCAAACTTGAAGAAACAGTTGAGTTTGCCGAGAACCCCGAACCAAGATGCCCCTGCGTGTTGCTGCTTGACACATCGGGATCAATGCGGGGCGCGCCAATCGATGCATTGAACAAGGGACTTGTCGCATTTCGCGAAGACCTTGTCCGTGACCCTCTCGCGTCGCGGCGCGTCGAGGTTGCTGTGATCACATTCGACAGCGAGGTGAAGGTTGTTCAGGATTTTGTGACTGTGGATCAGTTTCAGCCGCCGACGCTTTCGGCGCAGGGCTTGACCTTCATGGGCACTGCCATTCACAAGGCACTTGATATGATCCAAGCACGCAAAGCGATGTACCGGAAAAACGGCGTCGCGTATTACCGGCCATGGGTGTTCATGATCACCGACGGCGAACCACAGGGTGAGCCCGATACGGTTGTGCAACAGGCGTCGCAACGGCTGAAGAATGACGAAGCAGCAAAGCGCGTCGCGTTCTTTGCGGTGGGGGTTGAAAACGCCAACATGGCAAAACTTGCCGAAATTGTGGTGCGAACTCCGGTCAAACTGATAGGACTGAATTTTACCGAAATGTTTGTCTGGTTGTCGCGCAGCATGGAAGCGGTTGCACAATCCAAGACCGATGAGCAGGTGGCATTGCCGCCGCCCGGGTGGGGGACCGTGTGAGCCTTGCTCTGACTGACGCGGCAGTATTTCCAGCAAATCATGGGGCAGCATACCCAGAAGAAAGATGAATGGCAGGTTATCGCTGCCTCGGTCCGCGGAACCAGCCACCGCAAATCCAACTTGCCCTGTCAAGACGTGGTCGAGTTTCGTTGTTTGCCAAACGGCGTACTGGTGGCTGCGCTTGCAGACGGCGCCGGGTCGGCTTCGCTGGCAGAGGTTGGCGCGACTGTTGCCGCACAAAGCGCGATTGAAAGCCTGTCGGCGGCATTTGGAAAGGGAAGCCAACCGGGTCCTGACGACGAAGTGCGTGCAGCGTTGCTGAACGCGTTGGGCAAGGCGCGTGCGTCAGTCGTAGCGGAGGCAGAGAAAAGAAGCGTTCGCGCGCGCGAATTGGCGACCACCCTGATGGTCGCGGCTTTCACACGGACGCGCGCGGCTTCAGCACAGATCGGCGATGGCGCGGTTGTTGTCGGGGTTGCCCCCGGCACTTTTGATCTCCTTACCGGTCCGCCAAAGACGGAACATTTGAATGAGACGATTTTTCTGACAGCGGATGGGGCTCTCGATTATGCGCAGGTCAAGCTTCAGTCCTGCCATGTGCGGTACGGTGCGCTGTTGTGCGACGGGCTTCAGCTTCTGGCGCTGAAATATCCCGAGCTTGTGCCTCACAGTGGTTTTTTTGGGCCGTTGTTTGGTTTTCTCGAGAAATCCGGCCCTGGAGAGGAAACGACAGCCAGATTGCGTCAGTTTCTTGAATCGCCGCGCGTGACAGCCAGATCAGATGATGACCTGAGCCTCGTACTGGCGGTGTTACGTGAACAGACTGTGCCTTGACGGAAAAATGACGAATCAAATGCGCACGAAAGGGTTTGAGTCTCGGGGTGCTGGATTTCAGACGTCCGATGAGGCCTGATGCGTTTGCAGCGACAATCCACGGGCGAATTGATTGTTCTTGGTGAGGACTCGCTCCTTGGCACTGGCGGTGAAGCGCACATATACGTCGTGCCCGGTCATGAGAATCTCGTTGCCAAGGTTTGGCACAAACCGTCGCCTGAACGAACGCGAAAAGTTGCGGTGATGCTGGCCAATCCGCCGGTTGATCCGATGGCCAACCAGAATCACTCGTCGATTGCGTGGCCGATTGACATGCTTTTTCCGCCGGGGCGCGCGCGGGTTGCTGCTGGTTTTCTCATGCCACGCGTGGTGAATATGCGACCGGTGGCCGACTATATGCATCCAAAAACCCGGCGCAGAGTGTGCCCACTGTTCAACTACCTGTATTTGCTGCGGACGGCTCGGAACCTTGCGACGGCGGTTCGCGCGCTTCACGAGCGCGGCTATGTGATCGGCGATTTGAATGAGTCCAACGTGTTGGTGTCTGAGACGGCTTTGGTGACGCTGGTTGACACTGATTCATTTCAAGTGTGGGACGCTGAGACGGGGCACATGTACCGGTGCAGGGTTGGCAAACCGGAATTCACCCCCCCTGAAATGCAGGGCAAAACTTTCAGCACCATAGACCGCACACCCGCCAACGACCTTTTTGCACTCGGAGTGCTGGTTTTCCAACTGTTGATGGAAGGAACACACCCCTTCGCGGGGATTTACCGCGGCTCAGGTGAACCGCCGCCGTACGAGAAGAGAATTGCTGCAGGACACTTCCCGTTCGCGGGGGATCAAAGAATTCCGTATGCGCCAAAACCAACCGCGCCGCCGTTCGAGATGCTCGCGCCGGGGTTGAGAAACCTCTTTTTGCGTTGTTTTCAAGACGGCCATTTTCGTCCGGAACTGCGACCGGACCCGCAAACATGGCAATGGCTGATCGAAGAAGCCGAGTTGCATCTGGTCGTTTGCTGGCAGAACAGCCAGCACCTGTTTGGCGATCACCTTGAAAAATGCCCGTGGTGCGAGCGCGCTCAGTTGCTGGGCGGGCGCGACCCGTTCCCGTCGATCGAGGCAGTAAAACGCGGTGAACATCTTCGACCTATGCCAAGGCGTGGGGCTGCGGGGCGGTCTGGCGGCCAGAAAGAGCGGTTGCCTGTGGCGCCGGGGGTGCCATTGCCGCCGCCGATCCCCAAATCATCGCCCGGAGGAAAACGGTTACGCCAGTTCCGGGGAAAATGGAATGAGGTGGCGTGGATAGCGGCAGGGGTGGCGGCGGTTGATATTGCAGCGACGGCTGCCCAACTGCGACCGAACGCGCTCACGTTTTTACTTGGGATTGCCGCGTTGCTCACGGGCATTCTGGGGGAGGCCAACTCGAGAAAGCCGGACATTGGCGGGCGTGGTCGGTGGCTGGCGCGAAGTGCTTTTGTTGTCGGTCTGGGGACGACGATATGGTGTCTTTGGGCAGGGGCATGACATGCAGGAGAAACGGAGTTTCAGTGTTATGGAGGTTAGGGGGCGGCACTTTCGGAGTTCCGGCCGTTTCCGACCACAGCCCGAAAACCAATCCGTCCGCTGTACCTTGCCTATGGTCTTTGGTCCACGGTCTGTTGTCGCGGTAGAATTTCCGCGTGGATTGGTTCGGATCAGCGCCGGTGATTGCTCGGGGTCGATTGCATCCTCGAACGCACGATTTGCGAACTCGAGTTTTGCCGGGGGCTCTAAATCCCTTTGACGCATGGCGGTCCATCCCGTAGTTTGATCAAACCGATCGATTCAAATGCTGGGATTTTTAATCAAGAAAGTAATAGGGACAAAGAACGAACGCGAGGTCAGGCGCCTGCGAAAGACACTGGTTCCGCGCATAAACGAGATCGAGCAGCAATACCAGTCGCTTTCCGACGATGAACTTCGTGCGAAGACCGAGGAGTTCAAGGCACGAATTGTGGCTGAGCGGGAACGGCGGGGTGTAAATGCCATTTTGGAGAAGGCACGCCAGCTTGAGAACGATTTGCGCCGGGACGAGGCCAAGATAGAGCGCCGACGCGCTTTCGAGATCGAGCAGGAGATTCTGGATGAGATAGCGCCGGAAGCTTTTGCCGCGGTTAAGAACGCGTGTCGCCGTCTGTATGACAGGAAAGCGGAGATCACTGTTCGCGGGCACAAGATCATATGGGATATGGTCCCGTTCGACGTTCAGCTCATTGGCGCGTGGGCTTTGCACAAGGGGCGCATTGCTGAGATGGCGACCGGCGAAGGCAAGACGCTCGTTGCAACGATGCCGGTTTATTTGAACGCTTTGACGGGGTACGGCGTGCACGTGGTGACGGTGAACGACTATCTTGCTGCGCGCGACAGCGAGTGGATGGGCGTGATTTACAAGTTCCTCGGCCTTACGGTTGGCTGCATTTTGCATGATCAGCCCCCGGCAATCCGGCGCGCTCAGTACAACTGCGACATCACTTACGGCACAAATGCGGAGTTCGGATTTGATTACCTGCGCGACAACGGCATCTACATCACGCGCGATGAACAGGTCCAACGCGGACATCATTACGCAATAGTGGATGAGGTTGACTCGATCCTGATCGACGAAGCCCGAACACCGTTGATCATCAGTGGACCGGCGGTGGTCAGCGCCGGAAACGAGCTTTATGTCCAGTACCGGCCGCAGGTCGAAGCCCTTGTTCACGCTCAGGAACGCCTTTGCCGTCGTTTTTTGAATGAAGCCGAGGAAATCCTCCGCAAGCTGCATCCGGAAGACGGGTCCAATCCGCTTGATGCCGAAGAACTGCAGCGGCGTGCGGGCCTTTTGCTCTACCGGGTCAAGATGGGCAACCCCAAAATGCCCGAGCTGCTAAAGCTGCTCGAGAACCCTGAGAATCAGCAGCTGATGCAAGCCGCGGAACTCGAGTTGCACGCCGATCAACATAAGAAACAACTCTACGCCGAGAAAGAAGAGCTGTTTTTTGCGATTGATGAAAAGGGGCATGAGGCGGACCTAACGGAAAAGGGACGGAGTTTCCTGAGCCCGAACGATCCCAACGCGTTTGTGTTGCCGGACCTGATAACTGCGTTTCACGAGATTGACACCGGTCCGGAGACGGACGTTCGGAAACGGATGGAGGCCAAGGCAAAAATCCAGAAGGAATTTGAATTGCAGGCGCAGCGGATTCACTGCATATCGCAGCTTCTGAAGGCTTATTGTCTTTTCCAGCGGGACGTCCACTACGTGGTCCAGGATAACAAGGTCATCATCGTTGACGAAAACACGGGTCGGCTGATGACGGGTCGGCGCTGGAGTGATGGTCTTCACCAGGCAGTCGAAGCCAAGGAAGGTGTCCGTATCGAAGAGGAAACGCAGACGTTGGCGACCATCACGATTCAGAACTACTTCCGGCTGTACCAGAAACTGGCCGGTATGACCGGAACTGCGGAGACCGAAGCAGCCGAGTTCTGGGACATTTACAAGCTTGGGGTGCTTGTAATTCCAACCAACAAACCGTGCATACGGAAGGATTACGACGACACGGTTTACAAGACCAAACGCGAGAAATACAGCGCGGTTGTAAACGAGATCAAGGAGGTGCACGGCCATGGCCGGCCAATTCTGGTCGGCACAGTGTCCGTCGAGGTGAGCGAACACCTGTCGAGGATGCTGAAGCAAGTTGGGATTGTTCATTCGGTTCTCAACGCGAAATATCACCAGCAGGAAGCGGAAATTGTTGCAAGAGCGGGTCAACGCGGCGCTGTCACAATTGCCACAAACATGGCCGGGCGCGGCACGGACATCAAGCTTGGGCCGGGCGTTGCCGATCTTGGCGGGTTGCACGTCATAGGAACCGAAAGACACGAGGCGCGCCGAATCGACCGTCAGTTGCGTGGTCGTTGCGCGCGCCAGGGCGATCCGGGGTCGTCCCATTTCTTCATCTCGCTTGAAGACGATCTCATGCGGTTGTTTGGATCAGACAGGATCGTCAAGGTGATGGAGCGAGTCGGACTGGAGGAAGGCCAGCCACTCGAACACCCTTTCCTCAACAAGTCCATAGAGCAGGCGCAAAAACGGGTTGAACAGCACAACTATCAGATACGAAAACGCACGCTCGAGTACGACGACGTGATGAACAAACAGCGTGAAATCGTTTACGGTTTCCGCAATCAGATCATCCACGCCGACGAAGTGCGCGAGCGGCTCATGGACATAATGGAAGAGGTGGTGATCGAAAAAGTCCGGCAGTACACCACCAACGATGAAGACCCGCATGAATGGAATCGCCGCGCATTGGCGGACTGGGTCAATCTGAATTTTCCTCTCGGCCTTCCCGAAGACGAAATCATCAACATTGCAAACAAAGGACAGGATTTGCCGGTTCCGGGATCGCTCTACGATGGTTTGAGTGCCGCGCAATTCGCCGTCGCAAGGCACATTGTGCAGAGCGTGCGCGAGTTGTACGAGCTGAAGGTAAGCTTTGAAAACCCCGACAGCCTCAAATCGATCGAACGTTACACCATCCTGAGCGCCATTGACATGCTCTGGAAGGAGCACCTTTATCACATGGACAGTCTGCGGGCCAGTATCGGCCTGCGCGCGTACGGGCAACGCGATCCGCTAATCGAGTACAAAGTCGAAGCGTTCAAGATGTTTGATGAGCTGATGACCAACATCAAATCCGAGATTTGCAAAAACATCTTCCTGAGCGCGTCGAGCCTTTCCGCTTTCGAGCAATTCTTTAAGAACATTCCACAGCGCACGATTCATCAGCAAACAAGCGCGTTCAGTGGCGCCGCCGCGAAGGACGATCGCGACCAGAAACGCGCCAGCGATATTGTCACGGAAGCGAGTGCTGAGTTGGCCAGGGCTCCTCAACCTGCGCGTGCGATACCGAAAGTGGGCCGCAACGATCCGTGTCCGTGCGGCAGCGGAAAGAAATACAAACACTGCTGCGGACGGTAGCTCCCGGTTTGCCCTTGTGTCCAAAGCGCAGCAAGCATTCGGTTGCGGCTGCGCCGTGGTGCGTCGTGTCTTGGGAATTGGGCCATGAGTTGCACCAAGACGTCATCAAACACCATACGAGGCCGGATGTTGGATGCAGCACGCCTTGCGCCGAAATTCCTTGGCGCGTCGTCGCGCGCTGTCGTCGATTTCTTGATGGCGCAGATGAACGCGGACGGCGGGTTTCGCGGGCGCAGCGCGACAAGCGACTTGTATTACACCGTATTTGCCCTGGACGCACTCGACGCGCTCGGCGCACTGCCGCATGGTGAGTTGGTCAGACGGTACCTCGAAGAATTTGGGGACGGGCACCGACTTGATTTTGTGCATGGCTGTTGCTTGGCGCGGTGTTGGGCGGCCATTGGCAGGCCTGAAGCTGATGGCAGACGTGATGCGATTCTTTCGCGGATCGAGTCGCATCGCACTCCGGACGGCGGCTACAGGACCGTTGCCGGTGGTTGCGAAGGGAATCCCTATGGATGCTTTCTTGCCCTCGGGGCGTATGAAGATTTGGGTCGTCGATTGCCAAATGAACCGAGTGTGGTTGGTTTCTTGAGGAGAAACATGATGAGTGACGGTTCGTGGAGTAATGCGCGCAATGTGAGAGACTCCGGATCAGACCGTGCAAATTGCGAAGGATCAACAACGGCAACGGGGGCTGCGGTGGCAGTGCTGAATCAGCTTGCAAGCAACGCGGTTGTAGAAATCCAAACCGCTGACCTGTTTGATCCGGGGCTGACGGCAAGGTGGTTGTTGGACAGAATGGATGCGCGCGGTGGTTTTGTAGCCGGGCCCGGGACACCTGTGCCTGACCTGCTATCCACGGCAGTTGCCGTGCATGCATTGGCGATACTTGGTGTGCAGCTTGGCTGTTTGCGCGATTCGTTGCTTGATTTCGTTGATTCGTTATGGGATGGGCGTGGTGCATTTCGCGGTTTCTGGGGGGACGATCAGGGGGACAGCGAATACACGTTTTACGGGCTGCTGGTTCTTGGCCATCTTGCGCGGTTGCATTGACCCATTGTGCCGTCTCGGTCGGGCCGGTCGGTATCGCGGCCCGGGAATTTCACCCGATTGAAGCTTTGGGTGTTTTTTTTTGGCTGGTGAGCCGGTGAAATTCCCGTGCTAACAGGCGCAACAAGCTGCTCAGAAGAGGACCGGGACGCCTTCTTCGAGGATGAGGAGTTGTTTACTGAGGCCGGCATGGGCCGCGAGATCGGCGAGGCGGCGGGGCGGTTCGTCAATGTCCTCGAATGCGAGTTTGAAAGTTCCGTAGTGCATTGGCACGAGCCAACGTGAACGCAACTCTTTGAAGGCGCGGATTGCGTCTTCTGGGCCCATGTGCACTTTGCGGAACGATTCCGGGTGCGACGCGCCGATCGGAAGCAGAGCGATTTCAGGAGCGAGCTTGTCGCCTATTTGACGGAATCCGTCGAAGTAAGCGCTGTCGCCAGCGTGATAGACTTTGCGGCCCTGGTATTCGATGACAAATCCGCCGTAACCGCGGTGGTGATCACTGATCATGCGTGCGCCCCAATGTTTTGCCGGGGTGAAGGTGATCCGCAGATCACCGCGCGTGTAACTTTCCCACCATTCGAGTTCGAGGATTCGATCGAAGCCAAGTCCTTGAGCGAGCTCGCCGACGCCCCATGGGACAATTGCTATGCGGTTTGACGGAAGCCGCCTGAGTGTCGGTTTGTGGAAGTGGTCGAAATGGGCGTGGGTGATGAGAACAATGTCCGGGTTTGGAAGGTCTTTTAGGCGCAGCCCGGGGTGTTTTTGGCGTTTGACGACGAAAAGCCAGTTCGAGAAAACCGGGTCAATGAGCAGATTACAGGCTGCCAGTTGAACCAGGAAAGATGAATGCCCGATCCATGTGAGTCCGACCTGGCCGGCTCGTGGATGTGGGAAAAGAGGATGTTTGTGTCGGCCGCGGCGCCGGGTCATGAGAGGTTTCCACACCATTTCGCGAAAGTATGTGCGCGGGCTGAAAGCCCTCGTTGGTGTGAGGTCCTTGAAAGAGCGTGGCAAGCGCCGTTTCGGAGCGCGGGGTCCTGTAGCGTTGGTTTCGGCAGGGGCCATTGGAACCCTACTGCAGCGCCGCGGCGACAAGGTCTCCGACTTGCGACGTTGAATATCCCATTTTGCCTGCGGCGAGGCTTTTGAGTTTTTCGCGGACGGTGCGGATGACAGCGTTTTCGATTGCTGCTGCGGCTGCGGTTTCGCCGAGGTAATCCAGCAGCATCTGGCCGGCACAGATTGCAGCCAGCGGGTTAATTACGTTTTGGCCTGTGTATTTGGGTGCACTGCCGCCGATAGGCTCGAACATCGACGTTCCGTTTGGGTTGATGTTACCGCCGGCGGCGATTCCCATGCCGCCCTGGATCATTGCGCCGAGGTCGGTGATGATGTCGCCAAACATGTTGTCAGTAACGATCACGTCGAACCATTCGGGGTTCTTGACGAACCACATTGTGGTGGCGTCAACGTGGGCATAATCGCGCTTGATATCGGGGTAATCGCGCTGGCCGATTTCGTGGAAAGCGCGTTCCCAGAGATCGAACGCGTAAGTGAGCACATTGGTTTTGCCGCAGAGTGTGAGTTTCTTTGCCCGGTTCCGGCGGCGGGTGAAGTCGAAAGCGAACCGGAGGCAGCGTTCGACTCCGCGGCGGGTGTTTATGCTTTCCTGGACGGCTATTTCGTTTGGCGTTCCTTTGAAAACGAAGCCGCCGGCGCCGGTGTAAAGCCCTTCGTTGTTTTCGCGAACGACGACGAAATCGATATCCTGCGGTTTCTTGTCTTTGAGCGGGCAAAACCGTTCGTCGTAGAGCTTGACCGGGCGAAGGTTTATGTATTGTTCGAGCTCGAATCTGAGTCTGAGCAGGATGCCTTTTTCGAGGATACCGGGTTTGACATTGGGATGGCCGATCGCGCCAAGGAGTATGACGGGGAATTGTCTGAGCTCGTTTACGACGCTATCGGGGAGTGTTTCACCGGTGCGCAGGTATCGTTCACCGCCGAGGTCGTAATGAGTGTAATTCAACTTGAGATTGAACTTTTGCGCTGCGGCATCGAGGACCTTGATTGCCTCACGGACAACCTCAGGGCCGGTGCCGTCGCCCGGAATGACTGCTATGTTGTACTGCTTCATTGATTCGACTTAGTGCGTATGACTTTAAAATATCAGGCTTCCCGCTGATCAGGCCTGTTGGGTTTGCCCGGTTTCTCTGGCGGCCTCGAGGCGGGCCTGTTTTTTCGCTTTCCATTCCCAGTACCATGCAATCCATACTGCGCATTCATAGAGCACCTGGAGTGGTATTGCCATGAGCACCTGGGTTATCACCTCGGGTGTGGTCAGCAACGCGCCAAGCACGAGATTGATGACTATCATGTACCGGCGCATCGATGCCAGTTTTCGGTAATCAAGAATCCCTATCTTGACCAGTGCCAGCAGGATCACCGGCATCTCGAACCCGAGGCCCATGCCGAGCATGAACTTGGTTACGAAACTGAAATAGGTTTCTGCGCGCCACTCGGGCATTTCAACGCCCATCCAGAGCGAATACGCCTCGGCGGCACGGAGTGCGAACGGCATTATTCCAAAATAGCAGAAACAAACACCGAGCAGAAACAGCCCAACTCCAACGATGAATGCGCGCCCGAAATATTTTTTTTCTTTTTTCTTGAGGGCTGGAACAACGAATTGGCCGACAAAATAGAAGACCAGCGGCGCGGCGAGCAGAAGTCCTCCAAAGAACGCCAGTTGCAGCGATGATATAAACGGAGCGGCGGGATCAAGAAAGATGAGGTTCGGACCTTTGCCCGCAATTCCCTTGGCCGCCGCATTGGTTTCCTGCGCAACGGCCAGAAGTTGTCGTCCGTTTATTTCAACTGGTTCGAGTCGCAGCGTGACTGTTTTTTCCTCGCCGAGATCGAGGGAGCCGATTCGGTTTGTTCTTGTGCTGAACGAAGCGATTCGGTTTGTGCCGAAGAACAGATTGACAGTGCGGCTCGAACTGAAGGCGGCATTGAGAGCCCGGGCTCTGGCGAGCGGCCATTTTAGGATGGAAACAAGCTGGTTTACTGCCAGGAGGCAGACCACCATGCCAACGACGATTGCCGTGCCAGACTTGATGAGGACCCAGCGGAGGTCCTCGAGATGTTCGAGAAATGTTTTAACCGGACCGCCACCTTCCTCTTCGTCATCAAGACGAGGCGCTTCGGGGTTGTCAGCCATGCGCTACAATTCTTGCCAAAGCGCCCTATGCCGCTGGCGGAGCTGGAGGCGGGGCGCCCTCAGTTGACGACGCGGTTGCTGTTGGGTTTTGTTCCTGGGCCTGTTGCGGTTCGACCGACGGCGGGGGTGGTGGAGGCACCGAATGCTGCGCCGAGTTTAGGTCTTCGGCGGCGCGTTCGATTTCGTCCTGTACCTCGCGGGAAGCTTTCTTGAATTCCTTGATTCCCTGGCCCAGGCCTTTGGCGAACTCAGGGATTTTCTTTGCGCCGAAGAGAATGAGAACGGCGGTGAGCACAAGAAGAAGCTCGCCTCCGCTCAAACCAAACGCTGCAAGAAAAGGTGTCATAAGAACTAGGCTTTTGGATCGGGATTGTCGTGGGAAGCCTTTTTGAACTCTTTGATGCCCTGGCCCAAGCCTTTGGCGAACTCGGGTATTTTCTTGGCACCAAAGAGGATCAACAGTGCGATGGCGATCAACAAAATTTCGCCGCCGCTAAGGGCCCACGCTGCGATGACATTTTGCATATGATTCACGTTGTGAGTTAAAGTAAGCCACTGCTCCCGAACTGTAAAGTCTCGATGCGAAAAACCAGCCAGCAACACCGTAGGCACCGATACAAGTGCCCGTGGTCGAGCAGGTTTCGCGCAAGTTCTGGTCCGCTATTTCTTTGGCAGAAGGAGGATAAACTCGCCGCGACGGTTTTTCGACCATGCTTCTTCGTTGTGGCCAAGGGCAGCGGGTCTGTCTTCGCCCCAGCTTCGGGTTGACATGCGGGCGGGGCTGATTCCGTACTTGATGAGTGCTTCGCGGATTGCGAGTGCGCGGCGTTCGCCAAGGGCTCTGTTGTACTCTTCGGTGCCGCGTTCGTCGCAATGGCCATCGATCATGAGTCTGGTTTCGGGTTTGGCCTTGAGCTCGTCGCCGACGGCGTTGATTTTCGGGCGTTCAGAAGCTTTGATCAATGAGCTGTCAAAATCGAAATAAACGGTTTGGGCTTTGAAGTAATTCGTATCTGGTATCATTCCCTCGATCAGTTCGTCGATCGAAGGCTGGGCGAAGCCGCTTGCAGAATCAGGCAGCTTGACAGCGGTGGTGCTTTCGTCGGGCTTGAGGCCGGTTCCGGGCGTTGGCGTCGGAGGCGGGGTTGTGATTGGTCCCTGACGTTCCACCGTGCCCGGGACTGGACGTGAGGTGGCTGTGGGGATTTGGGTGACCCCTTTGGGGGGATTTTTGCAGCCGGTGCTGGTGAATACCAATGCCAGGCCGACGACGAAGAATGGCAAAAAAACAGCGCGTTTCATTTTTCAGTTGTCGGGCGAGTGCGTTTTGTTGTTTACCGAGACCAACTCGGCTGTGCGCAAACGCCCAAGTTCTGGGGGATATCCTTGGACTGTTTGGTCGGAACGTCAAGCAAAGATAGCGAGCGTTTCCCGCCCGTGCCCCGTCGCGTGAAAATCATTGTCCTCGAGTTCGGCGCCCAGCTCGGGTCCTCGCCGCTCGCAACGATGCGCGCCTCGCCTCCCGAGGCCGGCACGATGCAGATGTTGAAATCTCTCATTTGCGACGTGAAAGCGATCCATTTCCCGTCCGGTGACCAGTCTGGTTCGCTTGGATTGATGACATCGGAGATGGATATTCGTTGGACGGGGCCGCCGTTGGGCGAAACTTTGGCCAGAAAACGCCGGCCTTCGGCGGTTTTGCCTGCGAAACAAATCCAACGTCCGTCCGGCGACCAGCAGGGTGAAGATTCATCTTCGCGTGTTTGGGTGAGTTGGCGGAGACCAGAACCGTCGGCGTTCGCCACAAACAAATCCGGGCTGCCACTTTTGCTGAGTATCATTGCGACCTGCCGACCGTCGGGAGAAGGCGCCGGACTTATGTTTGATCCGCCGTACCTTGCGATGATCTTGCGCTCGGCGGTGTCGAGGTTGTGAGAGACAATGTCCGGGTTGCCGAACTTGTAGGTCGTGTAGTAAAGGATGCGCCGGCCCGGAACCCAGCTTGGGGCGGCGACGATTGATTGGTCGGCGGTGACGAAAGTTGCGTTATGACCATCGTAGTCTGCGACACAAATCTCACTGGTTTGGTTCCGAGTGACTTTGAAAGCGATTTTGGTTCGGGCAATGCCGGGATGCCCGGTGACAGCAAGAACGACCTCGTCGGCGAGCGCGTGTGCTCTTGTTCTCATGGAGCCGCCAGTGAATGCTTTTGCGAACTTTGTGGTCTTGTTGATATTGTCCACGAGTTTGCCCTCGACCTGGTCGTTGTTTGAGCCGGTCAGGATGTACTGTGCATCTGATTCACCAACAATTTTGAACCCGGCGACTTCGAGGTCGAACTTGAGAACCTGGAGCACTTCGCCCGAGTACCCCGCGAGCGATATTGGGATTGGTTTTGCAAGTCCGCGGACGAAAACATCAATGTCATATTCGGGCTGGGCGTGGGCGGTTGCGATTGCCATGGCGCAAAACAGGACCCCGCACAGGTGTTTAGCAAATGATCGGAAACGTGATTTCATCCAAACAGTCTTTTGGTTTTGAGATTGAACCTGATGATGATTGTGTGTCTGTCACCTTTGATTTCGTCCGGGAGCGGTTGGCCGATTGTGGTGACCCTGTCGAGGGCGGCTTGAACAGCGCGATCGAGCGCAGCCACTCCCGAAGGCGAGATTATTTTTGATTCCACGACGGTGCCATCGCGGGCGATAACTATTCTCACGCGCGTGGTGGCGGACTCATCTGTGACCTCGATCGGCGGCTGGAACACGCGCTGGTATAGGCTCACGACGTAAAGGTCATAACCCGCGTATGTTGGACCGCCTCCCCCGGGGCCGAAAGATTCCTGAACAACGGTTCGATCGGAAAGATTACCCTGCAGTTTGTCCACCACGCCGCCGATTAATGCGCGACGTTGGTCGGCCATGCGTTGCGCTTCGGCTCTCTGTCGGGCAGCTTCTTCGGCGGCGCGGTCTGACGATGATTGTTTGGAAGTTTGGGATGGCTGTTGTTGTCTGACCACCGGGACCTTGCTGACCTCGATTTTGCGTGGGGCGGTCTTTACGGGTTCGGGTCGGCTGACCAAATCCTGCTGAGGCGTTGGTTGCTTTGCGGCGGGTGGTTCAGATTGGGGTTGTTTGGGCTGGGGAGGCGGCGCGGGTTCGCTCGCCCTGGTTTGGGGCGGCTTGGGTTGAGGTGGGGGTTGCTGTGCAGAGGTGTTTTGGGGTGAGATGGGGGCTGTTGGGCTGCCCCCTCCGGCGAGCGGTGCGGCAATGAGTTGGTCGGGGACAAAGTTGATGATGACTGTTGGCTCGGTGTGGGACCTGCTGGTAGCGAACCCTGCTCCTGCAACAAGAAGCGCCAGCAAAACCGCATGGAAAACGGTTGATGCAAGCAAGCAGGGTATCTGCAGGCGGTTCATTAGCGGCGCGAAGGTTCGGTTCGGAGTGAAAAACTGCGGATTCCGTTGCGCGTGCAACGGTCAATGACCGGATACAGATGTTTGGCCATGGTATCCTGATCAGCTCGGATGCTTACGACGAGGTTACGATTGGTTTGGTAGGCTTTGACAAGAGCCTGTTCGAGTTGATCGATGGACACGGTCTGTCTGTCGAGAATATAACGACCGGTGCGGTCGATCTCGACTGTTCGGATGTTTTCCCGTGGGACCTGGGTTGGTGCGCGACCGCCTTCTGGCAGGCGAATGTCTATGCTTTGTTCCAACAACGGAGTTGTTATTACGAAAATGATGAGGAGAACGAAAGCGAGGTCCAGCAATGGCGTGATGTTGATGTCACTTAGAGTGACGAGTGAATTGCGTTGTGAAAAACGGCGCATGGCTGATTGGATCGGCCTAGAGCTTGTACAAAAGATAAACCACGCCAAACACGAGCCCTAATCCTATCAGGACAAGAACGATCTGGAACAGGAGCCAGCCGGCCCGGTGGAAGAACGAGTCTCTGTGATGCCGGCGGAACGGCAGGAAATGCGAACGGCGGAGCCTTTTCCTGCAGTACTGGCATCGCGTATAAACGCGCATGGTGCGTTGTTTGCATCGAGGGCAAACGACGAACAGGGCTGCCCCGCACCTTTCGCAGTGGTCCTGGCCGAGATAATTAAGATGGTCGCACCGGATACAGAGCACGCCGGGTTGGTTCTTGGTGCGGTCAATGGCAGTTGGGCTCTTGTTATCGGACTGGCTCTGATCAATGGTCATTTTCACTCAGATATTCCGTTTCCATTTTTGAGACCAACTCCTGGGCAAAGTTGTCCAGTTCTACTGTCAACACCCGCAGTGTATGTACAAGCCAATTGTACCCAAACATCGACGGAATGGCAACCAACAGACCCGCCACGGTTGTGATAAGTGCTCCGGAAACGCCCGGAGCCATAGCAGCCAGATCACCGCGGCTCCCTGCCGCTGCTGCCTGGGCAATCCCGGCAAACGCGCTCATCACCCCCCAGACGGTCCCGAGCAGCCCGAGAAACGGCGCGCCACTGACGGCGATTGCCAGAAGAATGAGGCCCGATTCGAGCCGGAGAGCTTCTCGCGCGACTGCGCTCTCGAGCGTGCGTTTGACATGTTCCATTCCGATCAGCGAAATTCTGCCACGGCGTTGGCGGCTTTCAGCAGACCGAAGCCGCGCGTCGAGCTCCTGGCAACCGGCCTGGTAAACCGCGAACAACGGACATCCCTCGACTTTGAGTCGCCGGTCGAAAATGGCGAAGACGTTGGACTGCGCCCGGAATTCTTCTTCGAAGAGGCGATTGAACTTTCTGGCACGACGCATCTCGATCGCTTTTGTGGCCATTATTGACCATGCGAATATGGAAAAGATCAGCAACACAAAGATGATGATCTTTCCCTCGAACGTGGCCTTCTCGAACACATAGACAAGGTCCAGCTCGCTTTTTGCAAAGAGAATTTGTGCCAGCATCATTGTACTGCTGTTCATCGTTACCCTGTCAGGCAAGACCGGTCAAAAGCTTTCCGTCTTTTCCGATGGTTGCCGTGCGCTTGCTGTCCTTGTGCGATTTGTTTGGACCACCTCATGGGGCTTTGTCTGATGGCACGACCCGAATGCTGTCAACGGTGATACGCTCGGTTGGCACACTGTTCTCGCCCCACCGGTTGGATTTGGTTGGGCTGTCGCCAATGCGCATCAGCACTTCCTCGCCCTTGATCAACTTGCCGAAGGCGGTGTATTTGCCGTTGAGGTGCGGCGCGTCATCGAGGCAAATAAAGAACTGGGACCCTGCGCTGTTGGCGTATTGTGGGCGGGGCGGCTGACCGCTGGCTTCGAGGGGATCCCCATTCCGCGCCATTGAAATCACCCCGCGCACGTGCGGGCGGGAGTTGAACTCGGCGTCGATCTTGTATCCAGGACCCCCCGTGCCATATCTGTCCTGAGCAGCCGGGTCTTTGGTCAAGGGATCGCCGCCCTGGATCATGAATCCCTTGATGATTCGGTGGAAGATTGTGCCGTCATAGAAGCCCTGCGCAGCGAGTTTCTTGAAGTTGGCAACGGTCTTGGGCGCCACATCGGCCCACAGTTCAATTACCATCTCGCCTTTTGAGGTTTTTATGATTGCGACTTCCTTCGGCGCGGGACCGGCCTGAGGTTTTGCAGAAGCAGGTTGCTGAGGCCCTTCCGGTTCGGACGCAACACCAGCCAGTGCCGCCAACGATGACAAAACCAAAAGATGTGTGAGCAGTTTCATGGCGCTAGCGTGAGGTATTTTGGGCCTGAATGTCACGCCCGGATTCGGCGGAAAAACATTTCTCGACAAAATTGCGGATCAAGGAGATTTCGTGTGCGCCTTCGATGCTGTGTTCTTTTCTGAGCTCGTGCCATTCTATGTTCAAACCTGCGGCCTGGAGCCAACGGATTTGCTGGCGCGTTTGTGCTATTGGGATGAGGGGATCGTACAAACCGTGGGTGATCAGGAAACGTTGCTGTCGTGCAACCGGCGAAAGTTCGCGCAGGAGATTGTCGGGGTCGTGCACATACCCGCTGATACCCACCAAACCAGCGAGCAGATGAGGGTAACGAGCGCCGACCTCGATCGTCATAAGACATCCCTGGGAAAAACCGAACACGACCGTTTCGCCGGGTCGAAATCCCGTTGTCGGCAGGGAATCGAGCAGTTCAAACAGCAACTGGCGGCTGCGGCGGACACCGGGATCAGCCTTGCCGAAAATGTCGTACCACGAGTAACCGCCGTAGTATTCGTCCGGCGCATTCACAAGCAGGTAATTGAGCCACGGGAGATTCAATGCATCTGGCAGCCAGCGATATCCTTCCATGCTGTCGCCAAGCCCGTGCAACACCACCATCAAACGAGTGGATTTGGTCTGAGCAGAGATCAAGTCCGTGTCCAACATGGGTCGGATTGATACCGAGGTTTGGGTTTTTGTGCGAGAGAAAACCGAGCGGAAAGGCTGCGAACGTCTTGATCTGGAAGCAATCATTCGGTTGAGGTTGCACCGCGCTGAATACTCATATTGAGAAATCCATCGTTTTTGTGAAGATTTTCAGACTGCGAGTTTGCTCAGTTTGTCAGTATCTGCTTCTCTGGCAGCGAGTAGTGCAGTCACCACAGTGCGACCTTCGAAGTGTTACGTTGGATAATCTGCCCGGGACCAAATATGGGGACAGACACGATGTTCGATATGCCGATCAGGAACGTTCAACGTGAAACGTTCAACTCTCAACTTTTAACGGGATGACCGAAAAGGCGCATGGTGACCGGGATATGGGGACAGGAACGGAGTTTTGCCGGTCGGCGGTGCAAATAGAGGGACAGACACAACATTTGGCCCGGGGGGGCCGGACTTTTGACCTGCTGGACCTGTCCAAGCGCCGGTCGGGC
>Ga0078972_1000852_pt1 | contig 29262 bp, 24 predicted proteins | sample YelNatPaOPGAMG01_FD_67568 | JGI IMG/M metagenome (GOLD analysis project Ga0078972, IMG submission 67568) | Hot spring thermophilic microbial communities from Obsidian Pool, Yellowstone National Park, USA - OP-RAMG-01 (SPADES assembly) (version 2) | ecosystem: Environmental > Aquatic > Thermal... | reverse complement strand
CGGGAAACTTACTGGATGGAAGAGGAATGTGATCAATGTGGGAATGATAGTTTCAATCTTTGGGACGCTTTCCATGACATACCTCTATCTTATCTCTTCTTTTGGCACTTATGTCATACCTGCAGTTGCGCCATTTGGACCTGGAGGAATGAATGGACTTGCCCTGGACGATACTCAGACTGGACTTGTAGGGATTGGGGCTATGATATCCATTTTTGGATTATACTACATTGCCACATCTAACAGGACAGAAAAATTGATCCAGATATCTGAAATGTTCACCTGGATTGCAACAATGGCAGCAATGATAGGGATAGGCTACTCAATAGAAATGAACGAAGCTTACTACGGATTCGGTTCCCCGGGAACTCCACCCGCTGGAGGCCCTGGATATATGTACGACATGGCATACACCGACGGACACCTCTTATTTGCGTTTTTCATGATGCCGCTGTTAGCAGGAATAATACTTGTCTTTATGCACTACGTTTCGGGCATGAACACCGGAAAGAGGATGACGCTCTACTTCGTATTTTCTGGAACCATAATAGGGGGATTTGGCCTCCTGACATATGTATTGACCCTCTACTGGTTACCTGAGGCAATAGGGCTGGCATTATTAGTGATAGCCATCCTGATAATGGCCATCTCAGTTCTTATATCCAGGAAGAGTGAAACTGGAGATACTGGAAAAGAGATCAAATCACCGGCAAACTGACTTATTCTTTTTTTAATTTTTTTCATTTTCACAATTTTGTGACTTCCCTTTCCAAATATAAAATTTGTTTCATTTATGGAATTATTTCAAGCCACCGGAGGGAATTGGACCCCCGACCTGCTGATTACGAATCAGCCGCTCTGCCGACTGAGCTACGGTGGCTTCTGTGCCCATATTCTTTTCATATATGTTAATTTCTCTAATGAAGAAGTTGCAGGAGGCTAATTTGATTAGCATTTTTCAGTTATTTATCCTCATCCACTCCTAATCAAATTTATATAGAAGAATAAAATACAGAAAAAGAGGTGCACTAATTAATGATGCCTGGACAGCCTATATTTATTCTTAAAGAAGGATCAAAAAGAGAATCTGGAAAGAATGCAATGCAGAACAATATAAACGCTGCGAAAGCAATAGCGGACGCAGTGAAAACTACACTCGGACCGCGCGGGATGGATAAGATGCTGGTGGATTCCCTTGGAGACATTGTTATTACAAATGACGGAGTAACAATTCTCAAGGAGATGGATATAGATCATCCTGCAGCGAAGATGATGGTTGAGGTTTCAAAGACACAGGATCAGGAAGTTGGAGATGGGACAACTACCGCCGCCATAATGACGGGGGAACTGCTCAGGAAAGCAGAGGACTTGCTCAACCAAAACGTTCATCCCACCGTGATAGCATCAGGGTACAGAATGGCGGCGGAAAAAGCCAAGGAGATACTTTCACAGATTGCGACCCCCATAAATAATGATGAAAAGATACTTATTAAAATTGCAGGGACTGCATTAAATTCAAAAGGTGCTTCAACATCGAAAGAGAAGCTAGGAAATATCGCAGTGAAGGCAATCCTTCAAGTTAAGCAGGAGAGAGATAAGAAGACGATTGTAGATATGGATGATATTCAGTTGGTGAAGAAGCAGGGAGGGTCGGTTGACGATACGCAGCTCATCCAGGGAGTAATAGTGGACAAGGAAAGAGTTCATCCCGGAATGCCTGTGGTAGTTAACAAGGCAAAGATTGCGTTGCTTAATGTTGCTCTGGAGATAAAGAAACCTGAATTTGACACCTCAATCAGAATTGAAGACCCGGAATCAATTAATAAGTTCAAGAAGCAAGAAGAGAGTATATTGAAGGAGATGGTGGATAAGGTCAAATCAACAGGAGCCAATGTGATCCTGACCCAGAAAGGGATTGACGACCAGGCAATGGCCTATCTTGCAAAGGAAGGGATATATGCCGCGAGGAGGGTGAAGAAGAGCGACATAGAGAAGCTGGCCAAGGCTACGAGTGGGAACATCATAACCAACCTTGACGATCTTTCGCCACAGGACCTCGGAGCTGCGGAAAGAGTCGAGGAAATAAAGATAGGAGAAGACCATTTGACATTTGTTACGGGATGCAAAAACCCAAAGGCAGTTTCCATACTGATAAGGGGAGGAACAGACCACGTGGTTGACGAAACTGAAAGGAGCTTGGTTGATTCGCTTCACGTTGTTGCTGCGGCCATCCAGGATGGAAAAATAACACCTGGAGGAGGGGCTGCCGCCACCGAAATTGCAATGAAGCTCAGGGAATACAGCGCATCAGTTGGAGGGAGGGAACAGCTTGCTATAGAGAAATTCGCTGAAGCACTGGAGATTGTCCCAAGGACACTTGCAGAGAATGCAGGACTTGATTCCATCGGCATACTGATTTCATTGAAGAAAGAACACGCCAATGGGAACGTGAACGCTGGAGTGGACGTAATAAAGGGGAAACCAATAAACATGCTGGACATCGGTGTAGTTGAGCCAATAAGGGTAGGAAGGCAGGTAATTGACAGTGCAACCGATGCAGCCGTAATGATTCTCAGAATTGATGATGTCATAGCTACAAAGTCTTCGTCCAGCGGAGGGGCACCTAAACCACCAGGAAGGTCCCCCGGCGGAGAGGAAGATTAAAACCCAATTTTTTTATATTTTTATATTTTACCTCACCTATGTTTAACGGAAATTATAACCCTTCTTCGGACGATATGATCGTTGTTAGTACGCCGTACGTTCCAGGATACAGGATAGAGAAAGTGATTGGCTTCACATGGGGACTTATTGTAAGATCGAGAGGTCTGGGGGGAAATGTGGTTGCATCCCTCAGAACAATCGCAGGCGGGGAGATAAAGGAATACACACAGATGCTTGATCAGAGCAGGTTTGAAGCCCTTGAAAGACTTAAGCAGCATGCCAAGGGGATGGGCGCGAATGGCGTCATAGAAGTGAGATTTGATTCGTCGGAAATAGGACAGGTAATGTCAGAAATCCTTGCCTACGGCACTGCTGTGGTAGTTAAAAAGGACGACAGTCAATCGCAATCTGTTTCCCTGAAGTAACACAGATGCCTGTTTATTCTCCACATAAGGTTATATTGCTGGGAGAGCACGCTGTCGTCTACGGTTATCCTGCGCTGTCATCTGCCGTGGACTTATTTGCAAAGATTTATCTCATTCCAAGCAGGACAGGTTCCCAGTACACTACTTTTGTTAAAAAGACACTTGACTACCTCGGATTGAAGGACGTTTACGTGAGAGTTGAGACAAGCGTACCATCCGGTTCAGGACTTGGCACTTCATCGATGATAATAGCGGGGATACTTCTGGATCAGAGAGATTTTACAAAGGAGCAGCTTGCAAGGGAAGCATTCAACATTGAATACGAAGCGCAGGGTCTTGGTTCCCCAATAGACACCACAACCATAGTATCTGGCGGATTTGTGCTTACAAATGGCACTGGAGGACTTCCCCTGTGGGAGATACAGAAAGGGCAGAGAAAATGGTCATTCTCCAGTGTACCTGCAAAGAACATTGACGTTGTTATAGTTTATACAGGCTCAAAGGGATCAACAAGGGAACAAGTGGAGAAAGTCAGAAGATTCTACCAGAGGGGCAGATTTGCAAAGGACATAATGGAAAGAATAGGGGAGATAACGCAGGAAGGGGTTAAACAACTGATGAGGGGAGACCTGGACAATTTGGGAAAGCTCATGGACGAGAACCATTCAGAACTCAAGGTTTTCGGTCTCTCTACTGATAGAATTGAGAAGGTTGTTTCAGTCGGAAGGAAATGGGGATTTGGGGCGAAGCTCACAGGGGCTGGCGGAGGAGGAGCTGTAGTGATAATACCCAGGGAGAAGGAGAAGCTACTCTCTGAATTGAGGGAGCTGAACCTACTATTTTTCGATACCTCAACTACAACAGCCGGAATATTTAAGAAATCCTCGTAACAGAGACTACAAGGTCCCCCTCGTCAAGCCCTATAAGTTTAACTCCCTGGGCATATCTTCCCTTCTTGGGTATCTGGGAAACATTTGTTCTGATTGTTTTCCCGCTCTTGGTAACTATAAGAAGTTCATCATTTTCATTTATGGATGACACATAAATAGGCTTGCCAGTTCTGTTTGTGACCTTTATAGCCTTCATTCCCTTGGCTCCCCTGTGCCTCATGGTAAATTCCTCTGAGTCAACCCTCTTGCCAAGCCCCTTCTCTGACACAACGAGCAGTTCCCCTGAACCTATGGTTGCATCGCTTGCCACAAAGTTCCCTTCCTTGAATCTTATCCCGGTAACTCCGGAGGCTGTCCGTCCCATCGGCCTGAACTCATTCTCATCCACAAGAACAAGCCTTCCATCTGTTGAGAGCAACGCTATCTTTTCGTTTCCGTCCGTCACGAAAACATCCTTCAGTCTGTCCCCTTCACGAAGCTTGAGAGCGATAATCCCATTTGATCTTATGTTTGTGTACTGAGAAATTTCTGTCTTCTTGACCCTGCCCTTGTTAGTCACGAAGAGGAGGTATTTCTTCCCTGGCTGGTTCTTTTCTCCCATGATGAACACAATTTTGTCCTTGATGTTTTCAAATATTGCTGATATCAGTTTTGCCCTCGATCTCCTTTCCCCCTTTGGGATGGTGTATGCCTTCATTTGATACACCTTCCCGGTATCTGAAAAGAAGAATATCCTGTCATGAGAATCGCATGTGATCACCTGCTTCAGTTCGCTCTCTGAAGAACCTGTGAATACACCCTTCCCTCCCCTTCTCTGAAGGGAAAATGTGTCAGCCTCTATCCTGCTTATTCTGTTGTCCTCTGTCAGCAGGATTGTGTCATTTTCATGGGGAATCAGTTCTTCGTCCGTGGTCTCAACATAACTGTCCGTGATCTCTGTTCTCCTTGAGTCCCCGTACATATCCTTTATCTCTTCAAGCTCTTCAACAATCAGGTCCCATCTCTTGTTCTGGTCTCCCAGAAGAGATTCGTATTCCTCAATCTTCTTCTTTATTTCCTCTATCTCCTTCTTCAGCTGGGATATCTCCATGCTTGTTAGCTTCTGCAGCTTTGTATCAAGTATTGCATTTGCCTGATCATCGTCAAGGGAGAATTGCTTCTTCAGTTTTTCCCTTGCGTCCTTCACTTCCTTCGATCCCCTGATCAGCTTTATCGTAAGGTCTATTTCATCCAGGGCAGCAAGGAGGCCAAGAAGGATGTGCTGTCTTTCCTTAACTTTCTTCAGGAAAAACTGTGTTCTCTTTGTTACTGTTTCCTCCCTGTACTTCAGATACTCCAGCATTATTTCCCTTAGCCCCATAACCCTTGGGACATTGTCAACAAGCACGAGGTTTATGATACCGTAGGAGACCTGTGCCTGGGTATGCTCATATATCTGGTTCAGTGTTATTTCTGGATTGAAATCATTCTTCACCTTCACCACTACTCGCATACCATCCTTGTTGCTTTCATCCTTTATGTTCACTATCCCGTCTATTACACCATCCTTTGACAGTTCCGCGATCCTGCTCAAGAGCTCGGCCTTGTTTACTTCATACGGGATTTCATCGAATATGATCTCATTTTTCTTTATCTGGGCCCTGGCCCTTAAATCTATTTTCCCTCTTCCTGTTCTATATGCATCCATTATTCCCTTCTTCCCGAGAATAATGCCTCCGGTAGGGAAATCCGGCCCCTTTATGAATGTCATCAGTTCCTCAACCGTAGCTTCCCTGTTCCTTATTAGATGGATCAGGCCGTCTACCACCTCTGTCAGGTTATGGGGCGGCATGTTTGTCGCCATTCCTACTGCTATGCCTGAGGCACCGTCTAGCAGGATTACTGGAATCTTTGCAGGAAGGAAGAGAGGTTCCTTAAGAGTACCGTCAAATGTCGGTGAAAAATCTACGGTGTCATACTCTATGTCTGTGAGTATTTCGTTAGATATCTTGCTCAGTCGTGCCTCCGTATATCTCATTGCAGCGGGCGGATCTCCGTCGACTGAATTGTGAACGAATATTCCGGCAGATAGAGCAAAGTTGTGGAAATCATCTATCGTAATGTCATATACATCTTCCTTTTCATCAGTAGCATACACTCCCATTACGAAACAGTCGGTATGAAATGCTTCCCCGATGCCGTAATTATTGTACAAGTTGTAGTTTTCATTCCTGCTCTGCCCGGTGAATTCCTGAACAAGATTCCGCATCGGGGAACCATAACCCCGGAATTCCTTTCCAAAATTTTGTTTTTCAAGAGATGGGCCATTTTCGATTAAACCAACGATGTTCAGGGGCATCAACGGATCACCATATCTCAGCTCCCTGGCCTGTTTGTACGTTCCAGATATGGTCATGAATCTATGGTCTGGCGTGCACTTCACTTTATACCCGTTGCTAAGTTCAACCTCAACAATTTCTGCATTCTTTCGAGTGAGCCTGGGATTTCTTATTTCTGCTGTCTCTATCCGCATTGTATTCCCGTTCATGCTGAATGTCCAGTGCCTCCTTCCCTCAGATTGTTCCCGGATAAGCTCCAGGAAACTTATATCTCTGCCATCTGTGAGTTTAATCTTTGTGTCTCCTGTGAAACAGCCGAAATTTCCCTGCCCCTGGACAAGTGTGTATCGCATTGAGAAATCCTGGGCCATTCTTGCAAGAGCGGAATAAATTGCTGAGTCACCATGCGGGTGGTACTTACCCATTACCTCTCCGACAATTCTCGCAGACTTTCTGTATGGTTTGTCGAATGTTATTCCCAGTTCATACATTGAATATAATATTCTCCTCTGCACGGGTTTGAGACCATCCTTTATGTCGGGGATAGCCCTTGAAAGTATGACGCTCATCGCATAGTCTATATAGGAATCCTTGAGTTCCTTTTCAATTGCCCTAGATTCGTACATTTTAATCACACATCTATATTTTGAGCTTCCTTTGCATGACTCATTATGAACTCTCTCCTCGGTTCAACCTCTTCACCCATGAGTAAGGAAAACAGATAATCTGCTTCCTTTGCGTCCTCTATCTCGACCTTTATAAGCCTCCTTGTCTCAGGGTTCATTGCTGTTTCCCACAGCTGCTCAGGATTCATCTCCCCCAGACCTTTGAACCTCTGAACAATCGGATTGGAGTATTGTTTTACCAGTTCATCCTTCTCCTGCTCCGTGTAGACATAGTTGACTGTGACTCCCTTTTGCACCCTGAACAGTGGTACCTGTGCAATGAATATGTGCCCGTTGATGATCAGATCCTTCAGGTGTCTGTAAAATAGAGTAAGCAGGAGTGTTCTTATGTGGCTTCCATCTACGTCTGCATCCGTCATTATGATCACCTTTCCATAACGAAGCCTCTTCGGATCATAGGGATCATTTGGTCCCATGTTTATAGCAGCAAACAGGTTTTTCACTTCATTGTTTTTCAGTATCTTATCCCATCCTGCCTTTTCCACGTTGAGTATTTTACCTCTAAGTGGAAGTATAGCCTGTATTGACCTGTCCCTTCCCTGCTTTGACGAACCGGCTGCTGAATCTCCTTCAACGATATAGAGCTCAGTTTTTTCCGGATCCTCCAGTGTACAATCGGCAAGCTTGCCGGGGAGTGTGGCGTTCAGTATCGACTTAGACCTTACCATTTCCCTTGCATTTCTGGCGGCTTCCCTTGCCTCTGCTGCCTGGAAGGCTTTCTTGCAAATAGCCTCTGATACCTTGGGGTGATCTTCAAAATACCTTTTTAAATAGTCTGAAACGACACTCATTACCAGCCCCTTTACCCTGCTGTTTCCGAGTTTCTCCTTGGTCTGCCCCTCGAATTGCGGGTCAGGAATCTTGAGCTGTATTACTGCAGTGAGCCCTTCCCTGACATCTTCACCACTAAAATAGTCCTCTGAGTCTATTATTTCCAGCTTCTTTGCCTCTTCATTCAGAACCTTGGTCAGTGCAGCCCTGAACCCCGAAACATGTGTCCCCCCTTCCCTGGTGTTTATGTTGTTGACAAATGCAAGGAGGTTTTCAGAGATGGTATCATTGTACTGAATTGCGAATTCTACCTGTGAAGAATCATCGTTTGACACATTATAGATGATTTCTTCATTTATCACCTTCTTCCCAGAATTCATATTCGCGACCATCTCTGATATTCCGCCTTCATGGTGATGAACTGTGACCTTTCCGTTCCAGTCCAGAGTTATCGTGAGTCCTTTGTTGAGGTAAGATAGTTCCTCTATTCTCCCATTGACAATTTCATATGAATATTCAGTGGATTCCATTATCGTGTCGTCCGGCTCGAATATGGTCAGCGTTCCACTTGGTGACGGGAAGTTGAACTTGACATTTGTTTCCTCGCTCCATTCCACGGTACCATCTACTATCCTTCCAACCTTCTCAACCTCTGTCAGCTTCTCTCCCTTCGAATATTTCTGGCGATAAACAATTCCATCCCTTTTGACAAATATATCGAACCTGGATGAAAGGGCATTGACCACGTGCACACCAACGCCGTGAAGTCCTCCAGAAACCCTGTAGACCTTCTGCTCAAACTTGGCACCTGAGTGAAGTTCAGTCAGCACTATCTCCAGTGCGGATTTATTGAATTTCGGATGGATATCAACTGGGATTCCCCTTCCATCATCCTCGACAGTGACTTCCCTGCCCCTGACAGTCACATAGATATTCTTGCAGTATCCCGCCATAGCCTCATCTATGCTGTTATCAAGGACTTCATAGAGAAGCTGATGAAGCCCTCTTGAGTCCGTACTGCCTATGTACATTGCGGGTCTCTTCCTGACCGCTTTGAGTCCCTCCAGGACGACTATATCCTTTGCTGTGTATTCTTCCATATCTTCCCTAAACCATACCTAAAACGCATATTTATAATTTTCAACTTATCGCCTTTATATAAAATGGTGACATAACATTATTGGGAATTCTCAGATTTGCATTTAATTAAAATTATAATATACTCTTCCCTCCCTTTTTTAACATTTTTTATATTAATATGATAATTGATTTTTATAAAATTAACGACCTTCAGGCCGACAATATCCCTGAATTCATTCTCAGCAAAATAGTGTGTGATGATGTTGTTTCCCCTCAGGTATGTTCCCTCTTCAATCTGATTTCCCTTGTTTGAGCGAAAGTCATTCCTTGAAAATACCTTTATAAACATTTTTCCACCCTTTTTCAGTACTCTTGCTCCTTCAGCTATAGCCATTTCCCTCTGCGTCTCTACAAGATGATCAAGAGAGTGGAAGAACAGGACGTTCTCAAAGGATTCGTCCCTGAAGGGAAGGGACGCCATGTTCGCTAGTACCTTATTGCGATTAGGATAACTCCTCAGTGCAAAAATTGAAAAATCTACTCCTACGGTTCCATCCCCCCTTGGTGACTCCTTTCCATTGCCACACCCATTATCTAGCGTTAACCCTTTTTCCATTGCGGACTCGACCAGGCCTCTTTCCTTCGATGCTCCCCTCCAGAGTTTCCCCCGATGCTTGTACTCCAGATTCCAGTAAATCTGTTGTTTTCCTATCAATAAATTCCTATAAATAATCGTTATTTATAACGGTTTATGGAAGTAGACTGGGATATAATTGAAGAATTGATAGAGAAAGATCCTTTCATTAATTTCCTCGGAATAAAGACAAAAGTAATAAGTGAGGGGAAAGTGGAAGCCAGATTGGACCTCAGGGAAAATCACATGAGGACAGGAGGTATGATGAATGGCGGTGCAATCTCAACTCTTATTGATACAGCGGGAGGAATGGCTGTCCTTACTTTGAGCAAGAAAAATCAGGTGACTGTTAACCTCAACATAAACTTCCTGAGGCCAATCTCTGTATCACCCGCGAGGGCTGTTGGGGAAGTTCTGAAAAAAGGAAAAAACATCTTTTACGTGAAAGTGGAAGCATTTGATGGTGAAAATAAGCTTTGTGCCTTTGCAACCGGCACGTGGTTCATTCTGGAGGATTGAATTAGCTTCCCTCATCAATTAAATATTTATTTTACGAACACATGTTCGTAAATGTCACTTGAGGCCACTGGAATTCAGGAAATTCCACAGAAATCCAGGCAGGGAAAACCAAGGTCCCTTTTCACCTTGTGGTTTGCTGCAAATCTCACAATCGCAGATTTTGCTATAGGTTTCATACCAGTGGCACTTGGAATGACATTTACAAGTTCCATTTTCGCGATCATAGTGGGAAACATACTGGGCGCAATAATTGTTGGGCTCTCTGCCTCAATGGGACCCCGAACCGGTTATCCACAGATGATGGGAACATCCAACTCAATGGGAAGAGTTGTGATGCGCGTCTTCGGGATACTAAACCTCTCCAATACACTGGGCTGGTTTATAATTAACAACATTTTGAGCGTCATTGCTTTATACCTTATCGTCGGGACTTCATATCTCATCTTGATACCCCTATTTGTTCTAGTGATCTACATTGTATCTTATTTCGGTCATAATTTTATTCATAAGGTTGAACGGATACTCTCATATGTTCTGGGAATTCTCTTCCTAATAATACTTGCGAAGACCTTGTTGTCACACCAGGCGTATGGAATACCAGTGACTTCAGTTCATATTGGAGTCGCATTCTTTGGAATGATTGCATTCTCATACAGCTACTTGATGAGCTGGGGTCCCTATGCATCCGACTACTCAAGATACCTTCCAACAGATGTAAAGCTGAAGAATGTATTCATGAATACCTTCCTGGGCTCATTTATATCCACCACATTCGTTGAGGTTGTAGCCCTCATAATTTCTTTTGCTACAATGAACACTTCCCCTATAGAATCCCTTAAATCAATATCCGGGAACCTGTATCCAATATCACTTGTGGCCATAGCATTAGGAGGAATCGCAGCCAATGTTCTGAACCTGTATTCTGCCTCACTTTCTGGACTTGTGGGCGGGATCAGAATGAAAAGAACGAAGTTTGTGGGCGTGGTGGCAATAGTTGGAGTAGCACTCTCCTTGATATTTTACAGAGGATTCTATCAATTCTTTGAGTCGTTCCTTCTGGTTCTTGATTACTGGATTTCCCCATGGATTGCAGTGCTTGTAATAGATTTCATCGTATTCAGGCGGCAGACCCTCAGGTTCGACAGGGGGGTGAAGGTGAATGGAGTTACATCGTACATCCTCGGACTGCTGATATCCGTTCCTTTCATGAACGTGAGCCTTGGACCCGTAGGATACACATTCCCAATTTCAGAAAGGTTTGGTGGGATAGATATCAGCTACTTCATAGGATTTTTATCGGCTGCAGTGTTATACCTTTTCTTGGAACGTAGAAGGCTTAAGAAACATTATATTTAAATAAAAATGTTGGTTTAGAGGGTAGGTGAATGTTGACGAGACCAGATGATGACGTAGATGAGTACAATGACGTCGAAGAAGTGATCAGGCAACTCAGAGCGGCAGAAGAGGAAAGAAGGTACACAGAGCTAGAAAATAAAAGGTTAAATGATGAAATTGAGAAGTTGAAAAAAGAAGTTAACAGGCTCAAATTACCTCCCCTTCTCATTGGCTCTATAGAAGATGTCGTTGATGAACGGAGAGTAGTAATAAGAAGTTCAACAGGCCCGAGCTTCCTCGTATATGCATCTGAACATATTCCCAAAGACAAGCTAACCGTGGGCACGAGAGTTGCCCTGAATAAGGCGACGTTGTCAGTCATATCTGTGATACCGGAAGCCTATGATCCTACTGTTGTGGCAGCGGAAATTTCAGAGAAACCCAAGGTAACATATGAAGATATTGGTGCGTTAACCCAGCAGATCCGTGAGATCAGGGAAATGGTTGAACTACCGCTTCTCAATCCTGAGATATTCAGAAAAGTTGGGATAGATCCACCAACCGGAGTCCTGCTTGTCGGGGCACCGGGTACAGGTAAAACGCTCCTTGCAAAGGCAGTCGCAAACAATACAAATGCCACATTCATAAGGGTTGTTGCATCAGAACTGGTCAGAAAATATATAGGTGAGGGTGCCAGGCTGGTGAGGGAACTTTTTGACCTTGCGAGGAAAAAGGCGCCATCCATAATATTCATAGACGAACTTGATGCAATCGGGTCAAGAAGAATTGAATCGTCTACTTCTGGGGACAGGGAAGTCCAGAGAACTCTGATGCAGCTTCTGGCTGAAATAGACGGATTTGAACCACTTGGAAACATAAAGCTAGTGGGAGCAACAAACAGACCAGACACGCTGGACGAGGCACTGACTCGCCCTGGCAGGTTCGACAGGATAATAGAGATTCCTTTACCAGACAAAAAGGGGAGGGAAGAGATTCTTAAAATCCACACAAAGAAAATGAATCTAAAAGATGTCAGGCTTGACAGGATTGCAGAGATTACGGAAGGATTCTCCGGAGCTGACCTGAAGGCATCAATCATAGAGGGGGGAATGTTTGCAATCAGGGATCACAGGGATTTCATCACCCAGGCTGACCTTGTGAAGGGGGTAGAGAAGGAGAATGCCCAGCGTAACAAGTCTACCCAAACAAAGAAAAACCTAGAGATGTTCGGGTGATGCGTGAGATATTCGTACCAAATTTCTATGAAGAGGGGGGAAGGATATTTTCCCTCTCAAAAGATGGGAAATCCATATATGGCGAGGCAGTAACTGTCAGGGGAAAGAACTCTTACAGGCTTTTTTCACCACTGAGAAGCAAGCTTTCGTCCTCCATAAAGGTTGGACTGAAACCGGTGATAAAGAGGGAAGACCACGTCCTCTACCTGGGTGCAGCAACTGGCACAACTGTTTCCCACATGTCGGATGCAGTTTCCTCCGGAGCAGTATTCTCCGTTGAAGTTTCGCCAGTACCATTCATTAAACTCATGTCCCTTTCTGAGGTGAAGAAGAATGTTTTTCCGATTCTTTCTGATGCCCAGAGACCCGAGACTTTTGCTCCTTTTGTGGACAGGGTAGATCTCATCTACCAGGACGTTTCACAACCAAACCAGGTCGATATATTTTCAAAAAACATGCTTTTTTACAATTCGAAGAGAGGAATTATAATGCTCAAAACATTTTCATTGAGAAGTGAACTTTCTGTCAAAGAAGAAATAAGGAAAATTGAGGAAAATTTTTCTGTGGAAGAGGTTAAGGACATATCTCGCTTCCACAAGGGGCATCTGGCAATCACTGTTTCTTCTAGCTGATCCAAACAGTCTTCATGTTCGTGAATTCCCTTGAACCATATTTCGAGAGTTCCCTTCCCAGCCCGCTTTTCTTGATTCCTCCAAATGGCAACCTTGGATCCGAAAAAACTATGCTGTTTATGAACACCATGCCTGCTTCAATGGAGGGAACAAGACGCTCGGCTTCATCACTTCTCCCCCATATTGAAGTTCCTAGACCGAAAGGACTTTCATTTGCCATTGATATGGCCTCTGATTCCGTTGAGAATTTTTTCAGGATTGCCACTGGACCGAATACTTCCTCCTGATAATTCTCTCCGTATTCCACAATCGTTGGTGGAATTATATTACCCTCTTCCTTCCCGAAAAATGTAATCTTTCCCCTTTTGCTGAGGAATTCAATCTGCTCTTTCACTGTATCCTTCTGGCTGCCGGATGATAATGGTCCAAGGTAGGTATCCTTTTCCATGGGATCTCCGACTTTCACCCTGGAAAATTCCTTCTCCATCTTTTCCTTGAATTCATCGTACACATCAGCGTGGATTATGAACCTCTTGGATGCTATGCAGCTCTGCCCGTTGTTCTGTAATCTTCCGAGTGTAGCATTCTTAGCAGCATCATCAATGCTTGCGCTATTGAGAACTATGAATGGGTCTGACCCTCCAAGTTCCATAACAACCTTTTTCAACTCCCTGCCTGCAACAGATGCGATTCCAGATCCTGTAGGGGTGGAACCCGTGAATGCTATTCCTTCCACCTGGCCGATCAGTGATGTGGCAGTGTTCCCATCTATAACGAGGGATCTAAAAACAGGAAGGTCAATGAGTTCCTCTATTTTTAATGATACTCCGGTTACAATGCTGGCATGCTTCAGTACTGCACCATTTCCGGCAATTAAGGCAGGGAAAACTGCTCTGGCCACCTGCCAGACTGGAAAATTCCACGGTTCTATTGCCATCACTATACCCAATGGGTCGAATCTCACATAACTTCTGCTCGCTTCAGTCTTAATGTTCTCAGGGGAGAATATTGATTGCGCATTTTCGATAAGGTAATCGATGAGCTTTATGCTTTTCTTCACTTCAGAAATGCTCTGAGAAATTGGCTTCCCCATTTCTTCTGTCATCAGTCTTGCAAGATTCTCCGACTCCCTTTCAAAATTTCCCCTGATTGTATCCTTAAAAAAATCGATCCGCTGATCAATGTCTTCTGCCCATTTTTTCTGATGTTTCCTTATCTGAATGATTTTCTCTGTTGCGTCCTTGAATGAATCCATTTTGTATGAGCCCACCTGTTCCCCAGTATATGGATTTCTTGTCGAAATTTCCATGTTCATTTCCCCGCAGATCTTATTGCCATACCAAAAATATCAAGGCCTTCGTCTATCAGATCATCCTCAATAGTGAGAGGGGCCATGAACCTCATGACGTTTGAGAAATGACCGCAAGTATGCATAAGGACTCCGCTCCTGAACATGCTCTCTCTCACGGAAGTTGCAAGCTCTGTTCCCGGAGTCTTGCTCTTTTTGTCATTAACAAGTTCAGCACCTATCATCATCCCTTTCCCCCTTACCTCTCCTATTATATTAGAATCATCCGCGTATTCATCAAACCTTTTCATTATTCTCTTTCCTTTTAATCTTACTCCGCTCAGAAAATTCTCATCGTTCACTATGTTCAGGATTGCATTCCCTGCAGCAAGTCCCAATGGATTCCCCCTGTATGTTCCCAGGTGAAACCCCGTCGGGATAGAATCAAAATCCTTCCTGTAGGCTATTGAAGAAACAGGAATTCCCCCTCCGATACTCTTCGAAATGCACATTATGTCTGGAGTAACATTGGAGTGGCTGGTAGCCCACAGCTTCCCGGTTCTCCCTATTCCGCTCTGCACCTCATCAACTATCAACGGGATAGAGTATTCATCGCACAGCTCCCTCAACATCGGGAGGAAATCATCAGGCGGAACGATGTACCCTCCTTCTCCCTGGATTGGTTCGACAATTATTCCCCCAACAGGAGGTACTCCGGAATAGCTATCTCTGATAAGGAATCTGATAAGGTTTACAATCTCCTTCGGCATATCTTCCTTACGTGCCTCCCAGGGAAATCTGTAGCTGTAGGGATAGGGTACATAGGTAAAGTTCTGCGTTGAGTAACCGGCATACTCTCTGTAATGGTAGTTGGACGTTGCACCAACAATACCGCCGGCTATGCCGTGATATGAACCTGAAAATGCGATAATTGAATTTTTCTTTGTGTTATATTTAGCGAGGCTGACAGCAGCTTCACAAGCATCCGCACCTGTGACTGTAAGCATAATCTTGGATCTTCCCCTGAGATTTCCGGGCAGAACGGAACTCAATGTCTCAAGGTATCTGATTCTGGCTTCAGTGGGAATCTCCGTTATATGTGATATTTTGTCAAGCTGTCCCTTTATTGCATCAAGTACAGCAGGGTGTCCGTGCCCGAGGTTCATTACAGAGACGCCTCCAAACCAGTCTATGAATACGTTTCCGTCCACATCCATAATGGTTGATCCCCTGGCCTTTTCAATTGCAAATTTGAAGAATCTTGTATAAGACCTGGAGGAAGTTTCAAGTTCATCCTGGACTTCAATCATCTTCAGTGACTTTGGACCGGGTATTTCTGTCTTCAAAACAGGCGCATCAGCAAAACTGAGTCTATCCAACATCTGCATGGTTCTTTTCCCCATCTCCCAATTCCATATAGGTATATTAAGCAGACTAACCGTCCTGCATCCGGACGCATCTGGAAATATTTTGCTTTCAGTTCAGACAAAAAGAAAAAAATTTGTTATTATAAGCAATCTGGATTTATCTTTGATCCGGAAGAGATCTTTCACTGCTATTCATTGACTATCAGCTTAAGTGATTCCGGGAAATCCTCTTTGAGAGTGTTAAGTGCCATAATGGTTTCGCTCCTCTCTACCCCTTCGGTTTTGCTCAGCTCGTTCACAATCTTTTCAAGTTCTGACTTGTCCCTGGCTCTAATTAGAGCAACGAAATCATTGCTGCCAAGAACAAAGTAGACAGCCCATATGCCCTTAATCTTTGATATTCTCTTTCCCACCTCTTCCGCATATTCCGGGCCATACCTGGCATTGATCATCGAGAATGCCGTGATACTTTTGCTGAGGAACGATCGATCAATAAGGGGTATCACACCATTTATATATTCTCCACTCTTAAGCTTCTTGAGCCTGTTGTGCACTGTAGATTTTGAGACGCCAACCTTCTTTGAGACTGTGCTGAGGTTCATGTCCTTCAAGTCAAATATTGTTGAAAGAATCTTCTTATCCAGAGAATTGAAGGGAACTTCTGTATTTTTTTTAGATCTCATATGAACCTGTATAGAAATGCTGTTAATAAATAATTACCTTCCTGAAATTTTTCCATCTAAGTGAATCGATAAACTCATTAGGAATAATTCATTTCCAAGATGTGCAGAAGAAGCATCTGAAGGGCATAGTAAGCATAGTTTCATTAATTCTCATCATTGTTCTGTTATTTTCTGCCTTATACCTGTATACAGGAAATTGGCCTCCTGCAGTCATAGTTGAATCCAAGTCGATGCAGCATGGCAATAATTTTGTATTTGGCGTCATAAATACAGGAGACATAGTTGCAGTAAAGAAAATTACTGGATATAAGGCTGTGGACACGTATTTAGTTGCAAGGGAACATGGTGGGCCTACTAACTATGGAGAATATGGGGATGTGATTGTTTACGACAACCATTTCCTTAACGAACTGGTGATCCACAGGGCAATTTTTTACGTGTACGGTTGGGTAGGAGATGTCCCTGAACTGTACGGCAATGATAACCCGTCCTGGCTTGATATAAACGGATCCACTGTATACATCTACAACGTCGGGTATGCCCACAGGAACGTAGCAATAAACTTGCAGAGCTACATTGGTCAGACAGGTTTCGTGACCATGGGAGATTACAATCTTGCAAACTCAGAGCTGAAGTACAACGGCTTCTACATAGCGGCTGACCAGGACGTGGGAATAGACAATTCCCTTGTAAATTATACACAGGTATATGGCGTAGCCGTAGGCTACCTCCCTGTTCTCGGGGTCATGAAGTTATGGATAACTGGGAATACACAGTACATTCCGGAAGAAAGCAATGAGATAATGGCAATAATAATTGTACTTGTGGTGGCCCTGATATTTGTCCCTTTCCCGTCACAGGAAAAGAGGAAGAGAAATCAAAATGAATGATGAAAATTTAACTTGTGGCCCCTCCTTCCTTTGCCTCTACCCTGGAGAATTCCTCTAGCCTCTTTCTCCTTGAAATAAGATGACTCCTGATATTTGGGTCTATTAGCTCAGCCATTCCTTCTCCCATCAGGCTGAAACCCATTACTATTATGAAAATGAAGAACGCAGGAATTAGCCCCTCCAGCGGGTCGGTGTAAAAACTTGTGGTCAGTATTGAAGACATCGAACCCAGCTCTGGCGTGTATACTGGTATTCCTATGTTGAGAAAACCGAGTGTTGAGAGAGTCAGCATCGCAGTCCCGATGTCCATGGTTGCGTACACGAGGAGGGTGGTCATGATGTTAGGGAGAATGCCCCTTGTCAATATTTTCCTGAATGGAGTTGAAAGCACTTTGGACATAGTTATGAATTCACTTGATGCAACCTGGAGAGTATTTCCTCTTACGAGTCTCACATACGGGGGCCACCAGACGAAAATTATTGATATGGATGCATTCAGGAGGCTTGGACCAAGGGTCGCCGCAACTGCCATGGCCATGACTAGCGGTGGAAATGCAAAGAACAAGTCTGTGGTCCTCATTATGATTTCCTCAAGTACACCCCTGAAATAGCCTGCAATTGTACCCAGAAATATACCAATAAAAGCAGAAACTATTACAACAAACATGGAGATTCCGAGGTCAATTGGTATTGCCGCTATTACTCTTGAGAATATGTCCCTTCCCAGCTGATCCGTTCCGAACAGATGAGAGAAGGATGGGGGAGCATTCACCTGATACAAATTTATTTGGAGAGGGTTATAGGGGAGGATCCTGTTGCCCGCAATCTCATAAACAATCGCAATGGCAAAAAATATAGAAATGATCACGAAGCCAGAGGTGGAAAGCTTGTTTGAGAAAATTATATTCATTGCTTTCCTCAGACCCTTGAACAATCAATCACCTCTCAATCTTATTCTTGGATCAAGAACAGCATACATGATATCAGCCAGGAGGTTTGCAATTATCACAAAAATGGTAAAGGTGATGACTACATAGATGAGCACAGGGTAATCATCAGAAGAGATAGCCGAATAAGCGAAACGTCCTATTCCAGGCCAGGAAAATATTTCCTCCACCACTATTGTACCTGTTATCAGCCACCCAAACATCACAGCTATCACTGTGTTAGTTTCTATAAGGCCATTCCTCAGGATATGGCTCCTGTTGATTTCCTTCTCACTAAGCCCACGCGCCTTTGCAGACTTGACATAAGGGAGCCATTTGACTCCAAGAATTCCATTCCTGCTTATCCTGGTTATGATCCCAAAATTGAGGAATGCAAGAGTTAATGCAGGGAGGATCAGGTGATATAACCCGTTCACGAAATCGCCGAAGTTCAGGGCAATGAGTGAGTCCAGTACGAATAGTCCTGAGACTCTCGTAGGAGGGATGATGGATGGCGAATACATCCCCCCTGACGGGAAGATCGGAATGTATGAGGTGAAAATCAGGATCGCCAGGATGGCTACGAGGAACGTAGGGGAGGCCCACGCAGATGTGTATAAGATTCTGATAAAGGCATCCTTCTTTGAACTGAAATTCACGGCAGCAATATATCCCAAACCGACGCCTATCAGAACTATGAAAATTAGGGCTGTCAGGACCAGTTCAAGGGTATTTGGAAAGTAATATAGAATTTCCTTCAGGATCGGTTGCCCTGAAACAGGATCGGTACCGAGATTACCTGAGAAAAAACCAATTATGAAATAATAGAGTTGATCGTAAATCGGGGCATTCAGGTGGTATCTGATTATTACGGATTTTATTGTCGAGGCTCTCGCTTTTGGGCCAGCCCAGAGGACAGCTGGATCGGGACTCAGGAGATGTGAAATAAGAAAAACAATTATTATTGTACCAATAATAACAAGAAGGGAAGCGATTGCCCTCTTAGCTATGAAGTAAGCCAGCTCTCGCCTCCCTTCCAATCGATCACCTCGTCATGTGTAGTGCACTGTATTATAGTACATGAAGTAGCCTGCTCCTGAACCGGCTGCATTTGGTATCATACCTGTAACGTCGTTCTGATGAATGCTGAGGAAGTAAGGAACATATAGCCACGGCATATAGTACTGGTAATACATCGCCTGCGTTATGTATGTAAAGTTCTGTATGACTGCCTGCTGATTCAGGGATGAACTTGCGTTGATTGTCCAGTTGAGAACTGTACTATTGTTGTAATCTGAGGTGCCTATGTAGTTAGTGGTAAGTGCTGACACATAATCGATGGAAGCTGTGTAATCCTCTGTGTAGAAATTTATGCCCATTGGATATTCAGTAGAGTTCGTTCCAGCAGCAAATACGACAGCTTCATATGACGGGAATGTCAGTGATTTAAGATTTACCGTTATACCAATAGCTGACAGATCCTGACTTATTATCTGGGCAGCAGAAGTTTCCGATGATGAATCTGAATCATAGAGGAAGTTCACCGCTGGGAATTGACTTCCCCCTTTATTTATGACAGTTCCGTTTGGTAGGATTGCACGATAACCTGCCTGCGCTAGATACTGTGCTGCAAGTGTTGCATTGTACTGGTAATATTGCAGTCCACTCTTTGATTGATTGTAGTACTGGAATCCGGGAGGTATGGGGCCTATCCATTGCACCGCATGTCCATCAAACACGCTGCTGATTATCCCCTGGTAATCTATTGCGAATGTAACTGCCTTCCTCACGTCAATGTTTTGGAATGGCTGGAAAGCCAATGGGTCCATGTATACAAAATATGCACCCTCAGATGATCCGAACTGAATAGGAAGCATGGTGACATTCAGGTTTGGAATTCCCAGCAATGTATTGTAGTCCTGTACTGGCGCTTCTGCAATCTGGGCGCTTCCAGACTTCAAGTCTGAAATTATGGAGGCCACAGGTTTATACTGGATAACGATGTATTTTAGATAGGGGGGTTGGATGGCCTCATTCAACTGGTTCTGAGGCAATGATTTGGCCCAATAGTTTGGATTTTCTACAAGGGTAATGCTCTGGCCTGGTGATGCAGATTGGAGTTCGTAGAAGCCTGTTCCAATAGCATTTGTTTCCATCCAGGAATTTGGAGACCCTGCCACGACCCCACCGTTCTTTTCAACTACTATTGGGTCCACAGCCGCTGCCATAGGAGTGGTGAGTGTCATCAGGAATGCGTTATAAGGCATATTTCCATTGTATCCGTAACCCAGGTGGATTATTATCTCATGTGAATTCACGACCTGGACCGATTGGTTCGCGTATTCCATGTAACCGAGATCTGTTGAATTTGGGGATGTGTAGTTTATGCTGTTAAGCATGGATGCGGTCACATTAAAATTTGTCCCGTTTGCAGCAAGATTCTGTCCCAATATCCATTCTGGTGCCTGATCCATTATGATCGTTCTGTAAATTGAGAACCACATTACATATGCATTGAACGGGTTTCCATTACTGAACGTAACATTCTGCCTTAGGTAAAACGTGTAATTCATTCCGTTGCTTGAAATGGTCCAGTTTTTAGCCAGTACGCCCACAAATGATGTTTCACTGGTACCATTTGGAGCCACAAGCCCCTGGTACACCTGATTCATTATCTCCCAGCCTGGAGTGGAGTAAGTTACCGCAGGATCCAGACTATCGGGATACTGTCCCTCGTCCACTGTCAGAGTATCCTTCGTTGTGTTTGTATTAGTTGTCTGGGAATGCGTATGATATGCATAAATCTCAACTCCAGACACAATAAGAACTAAGACAATTACGACAACAATAGCCACTTTGATGGAGCTCTTCATAATGCTTCATCAGTAGTATACAAACTTGCATTAAAATTTTTTGTAGAACGATAACACTGTGATTAAACAATATTTAAGTTTATTGTAAAAAATGGTCAGGAAATATATTCATAATAGTGAAAATCGAAACAATAATTGGTCAAATAGGCTTTGACCACTTAGAAATAATAACCTTTCTTTCAGTGAAAAAGTAGAATATTTCCTCCCCTCCCTGAGGATGTATATCTCCAAAGAATGATTCCTTCATTCCGGAGAAGGGGTAGAATGCAATGGGAGCTGCAACTCCTATGTTCACACCAATATTTCCTGCTTCAACCCTTTCAGTAAATTCCCTGGCATAAAATCCAGATGCGGTGTAAATGGAGGAGGCATTGCCATATCTACTACTATTTATCGTATCAATTGCCTCCTCAAATGAGTGGACTGTTAAAACGCTTGCAACTGGACCAAAAATTTCCTCCTGTGAAACTCTCATGTTCCCGTTAGCCCCGTCCAGTATTGTTGGTCCGAGGAAATAACCATTTATATGCTTCTCATCAGCAAATTTCCTGCCATCAAGTACTATATTGGCACCTTCCTCCTCCCCCAAATCAATGTAACCCTTCACTCTTTCCAAGTGTTCCTTGCGAATGAGCGGACCCATGTTCACTCCCTTTTCCATTCCATAGCCCACCTTCAATCTCCTTGCTTCCCTTTCGAATATTTTCAGTACTGAATCGTGATTCTCCGGAAATGCAACTAGAACAGAACCTGCGAGACACCTCTCACCTGCATTCCCGTAAAACGAACCTATTATATTTCCGATATTCGATTCCAGGTCTGCGTCCGGCATTACGAGAACAAAATTCTTTGCAGATGCTCCTGCTTGAACCCTCTTCCTGTTGACTGTCCCTTTTCTATAGACTTCCTCTGCCGCCTTTGTTGAGCCGACGAAACTTATGCCCTTCAGATGTTTGTTTTCAAGGAGATAGTCAACTGCTTCCCTACCTCCATTAACAGTTTGTACTACTCCCGGCGGTATGCCTGACTTCTTGACAATTTCCATTATCTTCTCCATGCTCATTGGTGTTCTCTCAGAAGGCTTTATCACCACGGCATTCCCGAGCGCGACAGCATAAGGCATGAACCAGAATGGAATCATCACGGGAAAATTGAATGGTGAAACTATCCCAAATACACCAATTGGAATTCTGATCATCTCTTCGTCTATGCCATCGGCGACGTTCCTATTATTTCTCCCCATGATGTTATAAACGGAAGATGCTGCAGCCTCGACATTCTGTATAGCCCTTATCATGTCCCCCCTTGATTCATCGAATGTCTTACCGTGTTCATTCGTAGTGATCTCAGAAACGATGTCAATGTTCTCCCGCATAAGCGCTTCAAGCCTGAATATATACCTGATCCTGTCTGGAATCGGGACTCTTTCCCATTTCCTTTGAGCTTCCACTGCAATTTCCACTGCCTTGTCTACTTCTTCCCTTTTAGCTTCCCCGACAGATGCAATTTTTTCACCGAATGCGGGGTTAAACACATCGTATTTTTCATTGCCCAGCGGTTCTGAAAATTCTCCATTGATAAAATTCTTGACGCTCCTCATATCAGTCAGCCTCCTCATCTGCGATAGTTAGACTTCTGTCTATAATTTCCATTCCGTGCAGCAGTTCATCTTCCTGAATTATCAAAGGTGGAGCGATGACGAAGTGGTTGAGCCAGTTATTGACGTAAACGCCCTCTTCCATTGCCTTCCTGGCTATCCTGTCTGTCAACATTGGAGATCCTGCAAGCTTATCCGTGTAACTGTTGAACGGTGTTTTATTTTCTCTGTTTTTTACCAGTTCTATAGCTCCAAACAGGCCGATGCTCCTGACATCTCCCACTGACCTGTGCCTCTCCTTTATTTCCTCAAGTCTCTTCTTAAGTACATTTCCCAGTTCTTTCGCCCTTCTTATCAAATCTTTCTCCTTGTATTCACGTATTGCTGCAAATGCAGCTGAAAGGGCGACCGGATGAGCCTCATACGTATGACCGTGTGCAAAGTAATTTTCATCAAAGTAATCAGATATTCTCCGGCTCGTTGCCATTAGGGATAGTGGGACGTAGGCACCCGTTATCCCCTTTGCCGTTGTAAGTATGTCAGGTTCCACCTTCCAGTTGTTGACAGCAAACCATTCCCCGGTCCTCCCCCACCCGCTCATAACCTCGTCGGCAACCAGAAAAACGTCATTCTCCTTTGTTATCTCCCTGATCTTTTTCATGTATCCATCAGGGGGAACGATGACACCATTTGTGCCTGTGACAGGCTCTATTATCATTCCTCCCACATTTCCCTCCTCTTTTATTACGTATTGATTGTAATCGGCGCAGGCAATGTCACATTCAGGATACTTGAGCTTGAATGGACACCTATAGCAATACGGTAGGGGAGTATGAATTATCCAGGGAGAGGAATAGAAAGTGTCTACTGGAATTCTCCTGAAGTCTCCCGTCAGGCTAACGCTTCCCATGGTTGAACCGTGGTATGAATTGTAGTTTGATATTATTTTGATCTTTCTCTCTTTCTGGAAGAACATCCTTATTGTCTTGATTGCTGCTTCATTCGCCTCTGTCCCGGATGATCCAAAAAAATATTTGACTAACGTTGATGGCAGTATGTCCCTCAATTCAGAGGCAACCTTGGCCCTTATCTCTGTGGCATACGAAGGCTGTGCATATTCAAACCTGTCAAGTTGATCGATGATTGCATTCTTTATTCTCCTGTTTCCATGTCCAAGATTGGAACACATCAACTGTGATGACATGTCAAGAAACTTCTTACCCTGCTCATCTTCAAAATATGAATCCCCTGCCTTGACCATGACAAAGGGTTGCCATCCCTTCTGTCTTCTCCAAGTTCCGTACGTTAATTCAGTACAGATTTCCCGAATCTTTGTTGAATCATAGGAATTTTTCCTGTTCACGTATTATATAAGAATACAAACTATTTCAATTCTTCTGATAATATGGAAAAAAATTAAAATTGTGTATCAAAGTACTTAATTCTCCCTGTTGTATTCCTTTATTGACTCTTCCAGCGCTATGAGGAATTTATCTATATCTGCCTCAGTGTGTGCGGTGGATGGGGGCATCCTCTCGGCTCCGTCAGGATGGTAATATATTCCCCTCTTCAACATCTTCTGCTGAACTGCCTTGTACTTGTTCCAGTCCATCACAATACTTTCCCTGTAATTTGTGATATTTCTCTGGTCTGTAAACACGAATGCAATCACTCCCGTTTCATAGTTTACAAATATGTTTTCATCGAGGTTATCTGCAATTTCTTCTATTCCCTTCCCCATCTTTCTTGTTATTCTGCCCAACCTTGTGTAAGCTGCAAAGTCATCGGCCTCGAGCAACTTGAGGTTCGCTAGAGAGGCGGCAAGTGAGATGGGAGATGCGAAGTAAGTTCCACCATATCCTACACCATTTCCTATAAGCTCCATATACTCCTTTTTCCCTGATATTGCCGATATTGGATAACCGTTCCCAAGGGCCTTTGCCCAGGTAGAGAGATCTGGTGTTACACCATACAACTTCTGAGCCCCGCCCTCACTTACTCTGAAACCCGTAATGACTTCATCAAATATCAGAAGGATGTTATATTCATCTGCCAGCTCCCTTACACCCTTGAGGTATCCATCCTCCGGCGTGACAACAGTCGAGTTTGCCATTATCGGTTCCATGATGATGGCTGCGATTTCATTTCCCCTGATTCTGAGTATTTTTGAAAGACTCTCCAGATCATTCCACGTCGACACAACGACGCTGTCTATGACCCCCTGTGGAATACCAGCGGTATATGGCAGGGATTTAGGAAACCAGCTAAGTCCAGCCACAATTGGCGGTGCCTCGACAGATACAGCAGCATAGTCGTGCATCCCATGGTAGTGACCTTCAAATTTCAGTATGACATCTTTTCCTGTTGCCGCTCTCGCAATCCTCAGCGCGTTCATAGTTGCATCTGAGCCACTTAGAGCAAATATTACCATGTCCTGAGTGGTAACAAATTTCTTGAATTCCTTTGCCAGTTTGTACTCCAGCTCGTTAGGGGCACCGAATAGATCTCCGTTCTTGATATATTTTTTAACAGCTGAATTTATGTATTCATTAGCATGGCCATTTATAACAGGTCCAAATGCCATCAGAAAATCTATGTATTCATTGCCGTCAACGTCCCATATTCTTGATCCCTTCCCCCCCTTTATGTAGAGCGGGTACGGATCCCAGGAACTTGTTCTCATAAGAGAACTAGACCCTGTCGGTATAAGCTTCTTTGTTCTCTTGTATAGATTCATAGACTTCTTTGTATCGTATTTTCTAACCCTTTCCTGCATTCCAATAATCTTTTGGTCTGCATCATTTCCAGTTTCCATTATCACACAACCTGCATATATACATACATATTCTCACAGGGTATATTATTTTTTCTGACACGTTTCTTTTAAATTAAACTTTGTTTAAATAAAAATACAGTTTATTAGAATTTTTTCAATATCTTTGCAATTTCTGCAAAATCTTTATATTATTCTATTATAATACAGTACCATGAAGGCCACAGTTTTAGGTGGAATGGGCCTTACCGGCAGATGCGCCGTATACGACCTAATGGAAAATAATAAAATTGACGAAATAATAGCAGCAGATATTGTGAAAAACGTTGAATTCAAGGATCAAAGAGTCAAATACATAAAGGTGGATGTCAACGATACAGAAAATCTCATTAAGGCAATCAAGGGTAGTGATGTTATTATAAATGCAGTTCAATATTATCATAATATTAAAATAATGAAAGCCGCGCTGGAAGCCAGGACCAACTACATTGACCTCGGTGGGTTGTATTATGTGACACTGGAACAGCTTAAACTTGATCAGGAATTCAAGAACCTTGGACTGCTGGCCATAATAGGTATGGGAGCCCAGCCAGGAATATCAAACATAATGGCAAGCTACGCGGTAAGCAGGATGGATAAGGTGGACGAGATAAGGGTTAGAGATGGGTGGGTTGACAAAACTAACTACGACAAATTGTTCTTCACCTGGTCACCAAGTACACTTTTTGATGAGTTCACTCTTAAGGCAGTTCATTATGATGGTACATTTAAGGAATCTGAACCATTCTCTGAAAGCGAAGAATATGATTTTGGGGGGGAAGTGGGGAGAATTAGAATATTCAGGACAGCCCATTCAGAATTGGCCACATTGCCTTCAAGCTTCGCGGAGAAGGGAATAAAATTTGTTGAATGGAAGGAGGGGAGCCGGGATATAGAGAAACTGAAATTTCTGAGCGATGTGGGCTTCGGTAACACTTCAAAGATCGTAGTTGACGGCAGGGAGATTGTGCCAAGGGAATTCCTATTCCAGTTCCTGAAGGCACAGGGAATAATGTACCCCCCTGAAGGTATTCAGATCAGGGACTATGAGATTACATCTGTAGAGGCTAAAGGACTTGACGAGGGAAGACCCAAAAAAGTTGAGGTACTGGCTTATTTCAAGTTTGATGAGAATTGGAAGGTTTCGGCTTCACAAAAGGAAGTTGGAGTTCCAGCCTCAATTGTGGCACAGATGATGATTTCCGGGATTATCAAAGGCAAGGGAGTGAAGCCTGCCGAACAGATAGTCCCGACTAAACAATTCTTTTCGGAGCTGGCCAAGAGAGACATAAAGATCAAGGTCAGGGAGACCTACGATTCAAATTGATGGCACATGATTAATACGGAAGGACTCATTAACGAAGGAAGCAAGTTGAGCCAAGAGCTGCTTCTAGTTAATGGGCTATCCGTGAATTTCGAAACTATAGACAAGACAGTTGAAGTATTGAAGGAAGTATCGATTAGGGTAGAAAAGGGAAAGATTATTGGAATTGTCGGGGAAAGTGGATCAGGGAAGTCAACCCTGGCTCAGACAATAGTTGGCGTCCTGGACATTCCACCCGCAAGGATCGTTGCTGGAAAGATTATATTTGACGGAAAAACAATATTACCACAGGCTGGAGAAGGCCAGAATTTCCGTGGTAAGGGGATAAACATGGTTTTTCAGGAACCACTCGTGTCGCTTAACCCTGTTTATACTGTGTCGAAACAGATGGAAGAGGCCGTAAAGGCGATCGGCGGAGGTAGCCATGGTTCTGACACAGAGAGGATCATTAGGACTGCCCTAGAAGAAGTTATGATTAGGGACATAGATAGAGTCCTCAACAGCTACCCTCACCAGCTTTCAGGAGGGATGAGACAAAGGGTTGCAATCGCCATGGCTCTTATTCAGAGACCTAAACTTCTCATCCTGGATGAACCAACTACGGGATTAGATCTCATTGTACAGAGAAAAATCCTCGGATTGATACTCCAGTTGAGGAAAGAGATATCTTCAAGCATACTTATAATTACTCACGATCTTGCCGTGGCTGCAATTATGTGCGACAGGATATATGTGATGTATGCAGGAAGAGTTGTTGAGTCTGGCGATAGAAGTGACATAATTGATGATCCAATGCATCCGTACACAAAAATGTTGAAATATTCAGTTCCGGAAGGATACAGCAGCTCAGGACCTTTAAAGGTTTCAAAGGGCTCTCCCCCAGATCTTACTGATCTTCCCTCCGGATGCGCATTCCGTACTAGATGTCCAAAGGCGATGGAAATCTGCAGCCTGTCCGTTCCGCCACTCAAGGAAAAAGATGGCGAAAGAGAGGTGGCTTGCTGGCTTTATGAATGAGAGAATACTTGAAGTAAAGGATCTATCGATAGAATTTAAGAGCAGGGAGAGGAGGTTACTCTCCGGAAGGAAGTACGAGGCAAAGAAAAGAGTTCTTGACAAAATTTCTTTTACGCTGAAAAGGGAAGAGACTTACGGAATTATTGGGGAGACAGGATCAGGAAAATCCACTCTTGCAAGGACACTTGTTGGAATAAACAAACCTGTTGAAGGACGCGTTACCCTTCTAGGCAGAGATATCAATTTCGGGAAAAAAGAGGATGTATTATACCTTAGGAAGAACATTGGTATAGTGTTTCAGGATCCGATCGGGAGTCTTAACCCTAAACTCACCGTCTTCCAGATTATAGAAGAAGGCCTCAACCCTCTTGGGAAAATTTCAAAGGCCGTGGGCAGGGACAGAATTGAAGAGGTTGCTTCACTGGTTGAGATACCGAAGAGCAAACTTGCTGCATATCCTGACCAGCTTAGTGGAGGTGAAAGACAGAGGGTCAGCCTTGCAAGGACTATCATTGAAGACAAGAAGATACTGATCCTTGACGAACCCACGAGCTCACTGGATGTTTCAATCCAAGCTCAGATTTTGAATCTGCTCAGAAAAATAAAAGATGAACTGTCCGTAAGCTACATATTCATAACCCACGACTTCAATGTAATAAAATACATGTGTGACACCTTGTCTGTTCTCTACTTCGGCGAATTGCTTGAAACAGGTAGCGTCAGGGAGATTTATGAGAGGCCACTGCATCCTTATACTTCAGATCTTATGGACGCAAATATTACATTGACGCAGAAGGGAGAGTCTGTTTCAGAACTTGAAGTCGGAGAACCTTCCAGGGAAGGTTGTGTTTACAAAAATACGTGCACTAAAAGGTTTTCAAAGTGCGATATTTCTCCACCCGAATTCCATATAGATTCCAGAATTGTCAGGTGCTGGTTGTACGAAGACAAGAATTTTGCAGATTTTCATAAATAGGAGATGAAATTTACTGCTAATGAGGATTTCTAAAATCTGGCTGAATTTGAGAGAATGGTACCAAACTATTTAGTTGTGGTAAGATTCTAGGGTCATTTCAGCTAAATAATGAGAAGAATATGAACTTTTATAAGATTAACGGAATATCTCTACGTTTTCTCATAAGACAAATAGGAAGTACTTATAAGTGACATTTTACTGAGCAAATGTGCAGCGAAAGCTGCAAAAGGCGTATTAATAATGAATTCATAAAATAACAAGAAAAGGAGGTTCAATTATGGAACATTTGGAATTCGGTATCTGCAAGAACTGCGGGCATG
>Ga0078972_1006095_pt1 | contig 29264 bp, 39 predicted proteins | sample YelNatPaOPGAMG01_FD_67568 | JGI IMG/M metagenome (GOLD analysis project Ga0078972, IMG submission 67568) | Hot spring thermophilic microbial communities from Obsidian Pool, Yellowstone National Park, USA - OP-RAMG-01 (SPADES assembly) (version 2) | ecosystem: Environmental > Aquatic > Thermal... | reverse complement strand
ATCAGCTCTGCAGGTTGCTGCGCAGAGTAGGGTTAGGGTCGGCTTCCTACCATACCTCTCCTCAACAGCCCTAGCACGCTTCAGAACCTTCTCAACCTCAGCCTCAGCATCATCCACACTAACTGTAACTTCACCCACAACAAGAGGCTCCTCACAGAACAGATTCAACTCCAGAACCTCACCACCATACACCAGATACTTCTTCTCAACCCTAGCATCCGGGTAACCCATCTCCACCAACATAACCTCAAGAAAGGAGGCAGCGTGATCCTCGAAAGTAACACCAAGAGCCCTACTCAAACCCCTAAAGCCGCTCACCATATACTTGCGGAGCCTATCCTGCCCCTCCCTAAGATTTCTAACCTCCTCCCAAAGCTTATTGTGAGCGTCCCAAAGCTTATTTTGCCCCTCCCTAAGAGCCCTAACTTCATCCCACAGCTTATTGTGGGCATCCCACAGCTTATTCTGCTCTTCTCTCAAAGCCCTAACTTCATTCCATAGCTTATTCTGACCCTCCCAAAGCTTCTGCTGCCCTTCTAGGAGACTCCTCTGCGCTTCCTCTAATCTGTCGAGCCTTTTCAGTATATCTGATAACCCGATGTAGCCCGCCACAGTATAGCGGAACTCGACATCCTTCTCTAAGAGCTCGATGAACTCACGCTTGAGCTTTTCAGCCAACAAGCTGATTTAAAGTGGCGACGATATTTAAAGTTAAAAGTGGTTGCTGGAAGGGCAAAAAAGGCAAATATATGTGTGCGATGATCTTTCTCAGCTAGAGTGCGTATGAAGATCGTCTTCTCAGAGAGATGCCTAGAGTATGGGAGCTGGCACATAGAGAGCCCAGATAGGGTTAAGAAGGCCTACGAGATCCTGAAAAGAGAAGGCTACGAATTCCTAACCCCAACCCTAGCGTCTGAAGAAGATATACTCAAGGTGCATAGCTCAGATTACATAAGAAGATTAAAGGAGGGGTTGGTTGCTGATGCTGACACACCAGCCTACGAAGGCATCTACGAATACGCTAGGCTCGCCGCCGGCGGCGCCATACTCGCAGCACAAGTATGCGGTTTTTCCCTTATGCGCCCTCCAGGGCACCACGCTGGAAGGAGTGGTGCAGCATTGGGTGCATATACGCGCGGGTTCTGCTACCTTAACAACATTGCTATAGCTGTGAAGCGCCTCAATAAGCCGACGCTCATCCTCGATATAGATGGTCACCACGGCAACGGCACTCAAGAAATCTTCCAAGGAGAAGATGATGTCACATACATCTCACTCCACAGATACCCTAACTACCCGGGTACAGGCTTAACCTCAGAGGGCAATTGCTTAAACTACCCGCTCTGGGCAGATTGCGGAGAGGAGGAGTATTTGAAGACACTTAGCGAAGCCCTAGCTAGTGTGAAAGCAAATAGATTCGAGGTGGTAGCGGTTTCAGCGGGATTCGACACCTACAGAGGCGACCTAGCATCCCTCAACCTAACCGAGGATAGCTACAGAAAGATAGGTATGCTCATAAGAACCTTGAATAAACCGACCTTCTTCGTACTCGAAGGAGGGTATCGGGGCGAAGAATTAGGCAGAGCAATACATAATCTGATCAAGGGGTTTGAGGAAAGATGATGCACAGTAAAGGGAAGGATGCTGTTAGTGTAGAAGAATGTGACCCAGATGCACCCACACACCCTTGTGGTGCAAAAGAGTTCTGCCCAGAGGATCCGGAGAAGTGCATACACTTTAGAGGAGGACTAAGGTAAGCGCCTTCACCCGAACTTGAATAGGCATGCTTGATCTCCTTTTGCTACGCACTCAACCTCCTCTACCTTAACCCTTTTGTTGAAGAGATGTTGGATAACCCCGACTAAGTAGCCTCTGAAAAGGTGGCTTCTGCTCTCTTTTGCTTTTCCTTTAAAGGGTAAGCATTCAAAGAGTTCTTCCACCAACAGCGACCCCTTTACCTCCTTCTCGTTAAACTCAAGGAGTTTAGGGATGCCCCAGCCGAGACCAATACGCTCAGCTAAAATCACATCAAACGCTAGCGAGCCGCTGAAACCCTCAGCAACAACCTCTTTTGCACGTGCTTCTCCAGCCTTTAAGCCCATCTCATAGAGTATAACAGCCCCGCCTGTCCCAAACCGCTGCAGCAGATGGGCGGCTATACTGCCCCAGGTATCAACTTTAAAGATGAAACTTCTCAAACCCATAACAAGGAGTGGAAAGTGCATCACATCTATAAGTAGGCTGTCGAACTTGGCGTGCATATATTCAACTTCAAGAACATTCCTTAACCCTTTAATCCGATTTACCAGCTCTTCTGCTGAGACACCTACCCCCTTAAGCTCAGCTATGAACGCCCACCTACCTTTATCCTCACCTGGGTAGAAGTTTAAGAAGCCTGAGTAGATGTTCACTCCTAAGCTGGCTAGTAGATTCGAGACCTCGGCGAGAGCGCCTGGCACATTCTTTAAGCAGATACTGAACTCTACAAGCTGCGAGTTAGGCGAATAAACTTTAACAAATATGTCTTTGCTCTTAAGCAAGTTAACACCTCTCACAACGCACCTTTGGTTCTAAGGTAATCTTCTAAACTTCTTATTAAAGCTTTCACCACCTAACCCTCCGGCCTAAGAAAGCCTTCAAGTAAGCCCAGAGTCTGACGATAGAGTATAGGGGTCTATAGAAGATGACCATAATAGGTGCAAGAATAGCGTATTTCACATCCTCTCTCCTAGGCGTTAACGCTGCTGCGAATAAGATGGTGAAGAATTCTAGGAAAAGGTAGAAAGCGAATATTACAAGGGAGAGTTTGAGAAGCACATCGATTGTGTAAGATGCGATGATGTAAATACCCCAGCCGAATCTTAGAAGCAAGGCAACAACGTCCATAAAGATGCTATTAGGCACAATAAATAAACCGAATAATCCAAACCTCCTTCTGAAGAGGATGTTCAGATGCTTCCGATACACTTGGATCTGTCCAACCGCCCACCTAACCCTCTGCCTTATCCAACCCCTCCAATCTTCAGGTGCGTGTGTCCAAGCTACGGCTTCCGGTGCAAAGACCAGCCTCTTCCTGACCTTCTGCAGCATAACCGTTAAGTCGAAGTCTTCGGTAATCGTATCCGGATGCATGCGGCCGAGTGATTCGAACACTTCTCTTCTGAAGGCTCCGAACGCGCCCGGTATGACGAGTATGCCGCTGAAGAGGCTCTGCCATCTTCGCCCAAGTTCCATGCTGCAAAGGTATTCGTAGGCTTGTAGCCTAGTTAGTAAGTTGACCTTGTTAACTACTCTTACGTTTCCGGCGACTGCTATTGCATCATCACTTGTATGGAGGGGCTCTATGATCTTTTGTATAGCGCCTCTCTCGACGAGGGTATCTCCGTCGATAACGATTATTATCTCACCTTTTGTGAAGACGAAGCCGTAGTTCACGGCTCTCGCCTTTGTCCCGCTGGCCTTTTCTCGCCTAATCACCCTTACCCTCTGGTTGTCAGCGTACATCATAGCCTTAACGTAGGTTGCATCAGTTGAGCCGTCATCAACCACAATAACCTCCTTGTTTGGATAAGGGTCTTCCAATACACTCTCCAAAGTATTCTGAATATACTCTCCTTCGTTGTGCGCAGGTATTATTACCGAAATCTGGGGGAGGGGTTTAAGTTGGCAGGTAGAGGTAGGTTTGGTGTTCCTACCGTAAAGCAGTATAAGCCCCTTCGCAAACGTTTGAGGCGCATCAACGACAATAGGTATGAGGAGAACCCATAGAAGCTCGTAAACAGAGAAACCTAGGATGTTGAAACTGGGGTTAAGCACAAAAATTAGAAAAAAGCTCACTACTATTACCGAAAGCGCTAGTGTTAGAGCATATTTCATTATGTTCGATCTAGTGTGCCTCCTAGCTCTTTAAGAGCTTCTTCCAGCGCCTCTTTCTCTGCCTTTAAACCCTCTCTACTACGCTTCTGCTTAATATCCAGTAGGGCTTGTTTTAACTTCTCTTTTACTTCAGTTGCGGTGCTTGCTTCTACTGTAGTTATACCGAAACCCTTAGCCAACAGCTTGGCATTCTTGTCTAGGCACGGCATAGCTACCAGGATCTTCTCTTTAGAGTGGACATCCATCGCCTTCGCTTGAAAGGCTAAGAGATTTGTCGACTCAACCTCATTTTCTTCAGCATAGTGATCAGCGACAAGATCAGGCCATCTTCCATCTGAAGGGCGTGGCTGGAACCATATGCTGAATGAGAATTGGTGCTGAACTCCGCTTTCACCTTCGACGATAGCTGGAGATTCAACTATCCACCCAACCTCTCTAAAACCTTCAAGCACGGAATCAAATTCTATAAGCTCCTTTTCGACAAGTACCCTCTTTTCGGGATTGAATGTGTATGATGCGATGGGTCTCATTAGTATGTTGTGTTCGTCAAAGGGGTGGGTCTTGTTGCAGATGTAGTGTTTTTCGGCGGTTGGTGTGAGTGTGCCGCAACTCAAGCATTTATAGACCACACCAGGTTTTCTATAATCTACACCTATGGTTGTTAGTGTCTTGCCGCATTTTGGGCAGATAAGCCGGTCTTCGTTTCGGAAGAGTTCCTCTAGGTCTACGTAGCCGCATTTTATATGTTCGATCATACCGCCTTTAACGATTCTCCTACTTTTGCAAGTGGGGCAGCAGAGTTCCATCATTAGCTTATGTGAGCCGCAGATTGGGCATACTGCTATGTTGCCTGTTATTTCTCGCTCCAAAATTCCTCGGTCAGCTAACTCCTCAAGTATCTCTATGATCTCTTTCTCCTCCTTTTTAATAGATACGCTGATGGCTTCGTAGCATACTCCCAGATCGAAGCTTAGCGAGGGCTCGATGGTTTTGATTTCTTTGTCGATGAGTGCTTTAAGAATATCTTGCACTTCACGTCTACGGAAGAAGGCAGAGGTGTTGCTCAAACACTACACCCTTAATGTGACTTCAATCTCCTCCAGCCTTGCTCTTAACAGATCCTTGAGAAGCGATACCAGAAACTTTTCCACATTGTCGCCTGTTTTAGCTGAGATCTCTATATAGTTGGCGTTCAATCTCTCAGCAAGCTTCGTAGCCTCACTTTCAAAAACAGTCCTGCGCTCAGCCAGATCAATCTTGTTCCCAACCAACCAGCGAGATTGTTTCCGCAAAAAGCTGATTAGATTATACCGCTTCTCCGTCGCATCTAAGGTTCCTAGGTTACAGACATCAAATAGTGTAACTATTGCGTCCGCATCAGCGAAGATTTTGTTGATAACCTCTCTAGTTGCTGTGGGTTCTATTTCCCAAAAGAGTAGCTTAAACAGGTATTTTGAGAGTGTAAAATCCCTTTCCAAGATATTTGCTTTCAAAAACGGGATGTGCTCAGGTCCAGAAGCCGCTGGTGAAATTCTGTAAAGGAGGGTAGTCTTTCCAACCCCTCTATCGCCTAGGAAGACTACCTTAAAGGTTCTCTCAAACATCCTTCTCCATCCACGATAAGAAGGGCTTGTATAAAAATCCATCTAGAGCCGAATTCACAGGCGACTACGTTTATATTTTGATAACTCGAAGCCTACCAGCAGCGAAATTGCAACCAGACAACCTCAAATACACATTGGCTACAGTGATCTTTGCAGCAACATATGGTGCGATTGCCTTTCGCAATATCAGAGGGCGTGGCTTACCTATCTGGTCGATTATGCTTATCGGCGCGGTCGCGATGGTGTTCACAGGAACAATCGAAGTTTCAGAAGCTTACAAAGCTATCAACTTAGAGGTGATAGTCTTTCTCTTCAGCATGTTCGCATTCGTAACCGCCTTGGATGTTTCAGGCGTGCTCGAAGATGTAGCGGCAAAGCTCTTTTTGAAAGCTAAAAAGCCGGAGGACATCATCTACCTAACATTTTTCGTCTTCGGGCTAGCTGCAGCGGTGTTAATGAATGACACACTCGCTCTCATGGGTACCCCGATTATGCTTTCACTCGCTAGGAAGATGCATATATCACCTAAGCCCCTTCTTCTAGCATTAGCCTTCTCAGTCACCATAGGAAGTGCATTAACCCCGATGGGGAACCCTCAAAATCTACTCATCGCACTTACAAGCGGGATGCCAGCGCCAGTCATAACCTTCGTGCATTATCTCCTCCTACCAACCATAGCAAACCTTCTTCTAACAAGCCTCATCATAATCTTATTTTATCGAGCTGAGCTCAGATCTGCGAGAAAAAACTTCACCCAGCTTATAGATCTTGAGGCTTCGCTGAAAGAAAGTAGGATAACAGATCAAAGACTCGCTAAGCAAACAACCACCCTACTCACACTAACCGTTGCTGGAATCGTGCTGATTAATGTGTTCGAAACCATAGGGTTTAAGACCCAGTTCGGCATAAGCGAAGTCTCTCTACTCGGCGCATCGATCCTCCTACTCTTAACCAACAGGAGGCGAGAAATTCTGAAGAAGCTCGATTGGAGCATCCTAGTCTTGTTCGCCTCGCTGTTCGTGTTAATGCAAGCCGTTTGGGACGCTGGTGTCATCACTCAAATATCCTCCTACCTACCACCCTTAAGCAAAGGTAACCCAACCACTTCACTCCTCGCAATACTGGCTGCTTCCGTCCTACTCAGCCAACTATTGAGTAACGTACCTATGGTAGCGCTCTACCTGCCTATCATGAAGGCTTCGGGCTATGAGCCGCTTGATAAATACGCTTGGATCGCTTTAGCTGGTGGAAGCACATTAGCTGGAAACCTCACTTTGATAGGTGCTGCAAGCAACCTAATTATAGTAGAGGAAGCTGAGAACAGAGGACACACCCTCGGATTCTTCGAATTCATCAAAATCGGTCTCCCAGTTACGATACTAAACATAGGCATACTATACTTCTCACTCACCCTCTTCACCTGACCGATCAACCCCTCCCCTTACAGAAATAATTAGCTACTTCCGCATAAATCTAAGCTAGACCGATCTTCTGTTTTATCAAAGCTATTTCTCTCTCAAGTCTTTCGAACCTTCTCTCCATGTATTGTTTTAGATCTTCTCTCAGGGCCCTTATCTCCTCCCTAGTAGCTCTTATCTCATCACTCGTTGCCCTTATTTCTGCTAACGTTTCATCCTGCTTCTTTAACATTGTTTTCATGTCTCCCTTCATCTCCTTAATGTCTCCCTTCATCTCCTTAATGTCTCCCTTCATCTCCTTAATGTCCCCCTTCATCTCCTTAATGTCGCCTTTCATCTCTTTAATGTCGCCCTTCACCTCCTTAATGTCTCCCTTCATCTCCTTAATGTCGTCTCTCATTTCAACGCCGACTGTTGCGATCTTCACTAGTTGTTCTAGGCTTAGTTGCTCCCTGTATTCTTTCACCTCCATTACCTCGCCATCATACCCCTCCACGAGAACTTCGCTTACTTCTGCTAGCGGGGGCTTCTCAGCCTTGACGGTTTGTGTGAATCTTTTGACGCTATCTTCTTCTCCTTCGATCAAGAGTATGAGGTCTTCGCCTATGTTCGATGCCTCGAACCCCTTTAGGCTGCGCGCTCTACTTAGTAAGAAGAGTCTGTATCCCACATCTTGGACTCTCTTTCCTTTGATTATGATTTTGGTCTTCACAGCCTTGTATTGTTGTGTAGGCTCGTAGATAAGCCTTACTAACCTTCTTGCTAAGCGGCTAGGGGTTCTTGATATTCTTCGGATGCCTTATGTTCAACCTGCTTGTTACTTATCGAACCTTTCTCCGCTCTTTTCTGGGATGTAGCTACATCGCATAAGATTTCAGTAAGCTCTCCGAGGGCGTCAGCGTCTACACCGACTGGTATCTGCCACAGTATCCCGAGTAGGTTGCTGAGTGATGCGGTTAGCTGCTTCGATTCAAGCAGAGTCTCCAATCTCACGCTGAGCTGTGTCAGGTGGTTTCTGATCTCTTTTACAGATTGGCGTAGCCGCCTCAGGTAGTGGACTTCAGAAGTATAGATCGATGCAGAGACCCTATCACCACTCTTAAGCCGCCAAACGGCTTTAGAGAAGCAGTCGGATTCAAGGGTCTCTAGTCTGGCTAGCGAAAGGTCTAGCTTTGCTGCTTGCTTGTTGAGCGAGTGTATGCATTCGATTAGCCGCCTTCTAGCCTCTTCTTGACTTACATCATCTTGTGCACATCGGTTAGGCAACACCTAAGCCCTAGTGGGTTCTGCGTGGGTTTAGCAAGGTTTATGCAATCTTTTTGACCAAGAGATGTGAAGATTCACACCGATCTCAAGCTGGTGCATGCTATACAGACTACTACGTAACCCTAAAGTCTAAAACATATAATGCTAGGTTAGGAAGAAAAACAAGAGATCCTACTCTACTTTGGAATAGACAAGAAACTCTACACATTCTGATCAGTAGGCGTAGAAAGATTTGGGGATAACTAATATCGTGCACTTAAGAATTATTTGAACTACTTTGTTTGAGCAAGTTCGGAAAATTGTCTTTTATAATATCGTCAAGCATTTCGAGGGTGTTAATATTTAGGAAGTAATGACACGCGTTTACTAATCTCCGTAAATCGGCTTGCCTAGCCAACCACCCGCCGCCATCTACAAAATTGATGAAAATTCGTCTTTCTCCACGTTGTATATTCCTGTGTTCTATTAATTCATAACACCTTAACATTCCTCTTGCCTTTTCAGACTGGGCACTTGAAGTTGTTTCTTGATATGAAGACATTATAATGATTTGTGGGTTCTGGAGATCAGGGATCGCCCAATCAACGGTGACATCTATAATTTCTGTCTTCCCTTTCGCATATGGAACTCCCAGTGCTTCTAAGCGTTTTCGTATTAATTCTTCTACGGCATCACCTTTCCACTTATGGTACCGCCCCATGTAACGATCTTTTAACTTAAGAATGAGCTCATTTTCATCTCGGAATTCCTCCAAAGTTGTCAAATTAAGTCTCTCCCTGTAATAAAGCGGTAGGTATTTTGCCAGAGTAGTGTCGTTCTTACCATTAATAAAAAGCTCAGCGATTTTTCTTGCAAAGTCCATATCTTCCTTTATCTTCTTATTTACCTTCTCAAAATTCCATTCAACATCAAAGTTCCCATCAAGTTTTCTTAAAAGAGTGATTATTCTTAGAAATTTCTCTCTTGACAGGAGAAGAATACTTAATACTCTGGTTAAGGCATCAGGTTCTGTCCTTAGAAACTTCATTAATTCATCCGCAGAAATCGCCTTTCCGGTTCTCCTCGCTTCAATTATAGATTGAGCTTTCTTGCGAACAAATTCATCAAATCTTCTTTCAAGAGAATCCTCTACGTAGAAGACGACGCTTGTTTTGATTACTTCTTCGAAACTCAATTTGTAGGGCTTCATATACCTCCCTTAATTGTCCTAGTCTTCCCTAAAATAATGATCCAACGTTGCATATTCACATTCTATTAAATTTGGGTTCTCTATTATTATTTTTGCTAACTTCAGAGCCTTTGACCAATTTGGGAAAATACTAGCTAAGATTTCCTTTTCCACGTGTAGGTAAGAGGCGGCCTCTTCGAGCGTCGGCAGTCGATTAAGTTTCTTCGCTAGCTCCCCCGTCTGAATCTGCACCCACTTTTTAGTAAGACTATACTTTCCATTCTTTAAGTTATTAGTTGGAGTTTCTAATATCTCCTCTAATTCTCCTTTAAGACGTTTGTTTGCTATTTCAACATATACCGGATCAATATCAACACCAATGTAATCTCGACCGATTCTTTTCGCAACCACAAGTGTTGTGCCTGTTCCACACATAGGGTCCAAAACTATATCCCCCTTTTCTGTCGTTAGTTTGATCACGAATTCTAAAAGTTTTTCAGGAAGCTGAACCGGATGATACTTGAATCTTCTACCTTTATGTTTAACTCTATGTATATCCCATCTAACGTCTCTTGGCGATACCTTATCGTTGATCCTAAGAGCTCTCCTTATTTTCATACATTTTATTCTTAAACAATAGTTCATCGAGTCCTGAGAAAGATCTAAAGGATATGTTTTAATGTTTCTTGTTTTTGCAAACCATAATAATGAATAATGTGCAGGAATGAGTTTTCCTCTAGGTTCCGCCGGTTCGTCCCAAACTATCCATCTTATTAGGTAGTATTCAGGTGCTAATTCAGCTGCAATCTCATGAGCCCATTTCGGTATGTTCAATAAAAATAGGCTCCCATTTGGCTTCAATATTCGGAAGCACTCGCTAAGCCACTTGAGACTCCACTCGATATAATCTTTCCTTTCATCTTCATAGCTAACATAATCCTTGCCTAAGTTATAAGGTGGATCTAGGAAAATTGTGTTCACACTATTTGACGGAATGCTCTTTAGCTTTTCGACAGCGTCCCCCTCTATTACAATATTTTTGAACATATCTGGGAATGCGTTTTCGTAATAATTCCTAGGCTGGGTATCATAGCGGAAAACCGATCTTTCACCCGAAACTATTTCTAATTCTCCAAACATTTGTCGCAATCTTTCAACAACGGGCTGTGGCACATCCTTTCCAACGATATCTCTGAATGTTAAAGGTATATCTTTCCAAACGTCCGAGACCAAATGACCTCGAGGGTGCATAAGATGGGTCTTTCCGCCCCAATCCTTCAAAAGTTTTTTACAGAAAACACAACATTCATGCGGGATTCTGACTTTATTTGGTTTAAAATTTCTAGAGAATAATAGTAAACCTACGTGAGAAATAAGCAAATTATTACTTATGAATTCTTCAAGGGGATCGAAATAAATTACAATATGGTATTTGAATTCGAATCCTCTGTCTTTTAACGTTTTGAACCAGAACGGAAGAAAAGCTGGTGCATCATATACTGCTACCGTATCATATTTGTTTAATGGAGGTATCTGTAAAATGTTAACTGCGCCTCTAAAAGGCTCGCGCAAATCGTTAGAATATATTTTGTTGTTAATTAAAAGTGTGGAAACCTTACTGCTCATTTTTGCCTCACGTTAGATTTTTCTTGGAACGCTTTATCAACTCTACCCCGCCCTCTTTAGGTAGTTTAGCAGATTCATAAAGTTTCTTCTTAGATTCTAAGTATACCCTTGTCGAACAACCCCGCTCCTTGAGCTACTTGTTCCCCTCTTCGTAGAAGCCGCTATATTATAGTTACCAAAAACTACAGGATGGCTTTCTCAAAAGATGTTTGTTATGCGCTGCCCTGCGGATTCTAGTAAGCGTATACCAAGATTATGTTGTTTTACCTTATTTTCCTAATTTATTACAAAAATACACCCTTCTTTGAAGAATTAATTTAAATATTTGCAGGAAAGGTCAAAGGTTGATGACGAAGAGGGAGAAGCCGAGAAGCTTGGCAAAGAGCGGATTAGATGGACTGGGGTCGAAAGAGGGCTCTTGGGATATTAGGGTGCAGCTGCTCTGGCTTGCTAAGCATGGGTTGACCGAGTCAACGATCCTGGAGCATAGGAGGCTCGTACATAGGGATGGTAGGCTTTCAGAGTATGTGCCCAGCTCCGCTAGGGAGTTGAATGGGTATGAGGTACTGCTCACTGAATGACGTTAAGGTGTGGTTGAACCTATCAACCTCAGATACCCAATACGACTTTGAGATTCAGCAGATCGCTTCGAATGTTGAGAGTCAGATAGATGAGGCGCTCAAACCATACACACCAACACCGCTAAAGGAGGTGCCTGAGGAGATTAGGTGGATAGCTGCCGAGTGGACGGCAGGGATCTTCAGGCAGAAGAGGGCTGGCTTAGATGAGTCGAAGGAGCAGCCTTTCGTAGTTGAAGCTAAGGAGAGGCTGAAGGCGTTCATCCGCTCCAACTTCACCTCGGGGTTGGCTGCTTCTACGGGTGTTGCTGTTAGGTGAGGTGTTTGGTTTACAGCGAGATAGTGCAGAAGTATATTGATGTGATGCGCTCAAACCCAGATCTAAAAGAGGTATCAGCATACCACTTCGGTGCACCAACCACCATACACCAATACCCTCTGATCTATGTTCAGTGGCTTGGTAGAGAGTATGGCGGGAGCTCCGACCTACACCGATTCCAATACAACCTAAAGTTTGAGATAGGTGTCGTTATGCGCCACGCAGTAGCCGAAGAGGCTGAGAAAGGGCTCCATAGGCTTGTTGAGGCAATAGAGGCTGCCCTTAACTCCAACCCCACTTTGGACGGGTTGGTCGAGGGCGATCCTGAGCCTCGAAGTATAGAGGTTATGCGTGGCTCTGAGCAGGACTATGCTTTAGCTCTAGCTAGGATAATTGATGTGAAGAAGGTGTGGTTACCTTATGTTTAGAAGGTCTGCTGACGAGCCGGTGAAACTCCGGCGAAACACCAGAGGATGGTGTCCAGACCGAATAGGAGGTGAGTCATAATATGGCTAATTATCTAAGAATGGGTAAGGAGCAGATCTATGGAGTACCAGCAACCAACCTCAACACACACGTCAGAATCCTCTCAGAGGGTCTGAAGTTTCAGCCTGGCGTTGAGTATCTGCGGACCGTTGAGGGCGGAAGGTTCATTACGCAAGCAGACCTATCTAAGGCTAAGACCACAGGCAGCATCGAGCTCTACCCGGTTTACGATAAGGGGTTGGGAGAGTTCCTATACGCCGCACTGGGCGAAGTTTCTACGACTCAGCCAGATCCGAATGGCAACCCTAATGTGTATAGGCACGTCTTTACACCTAGGAGCAGCGTTTCCTCAATACCTTGGCCGAGCTATACCATAGAGGTTGGCTTGGGTGACGTTGCTGCTAAGCGTGTAGCAGGCTGTGTCGTAAATAGGCTAATCTTGGAGGGGGAGGCTGGGGACCATCTTGGTGTGACAGCTGAAATCTTGGGCGGAGAAGAGAGTAAGGTTTCATTATTCTCAGGACCCTTCAACTTCTCCCAACTGGGCTACATACACACAGCACAGGTGGTTGAGCAAAAGATAAACAACACATCGGTGAAGTTTGAGCACTTCAGCCTGGAGTTGAATAATAATTTTCCAGAGGGCTACAAGTTCGGCTCAAGGTTCCCTCAGGAGATCGATGTTGCGCCTTTGGATGTCAAGGGCTCGGCGACGATCAAGTTCGACAGCAGCACACATCTAGACAAGTTCCTTGCTTCAGAGGAGTGTTCGATCAACCTGAAGTTTCAAGGTGGGGTTATATCTGGTAGCTACAGGTATGAGTTGGAGATATATCTGCCTAGGGTAATCTATGATGAAGGGGACGTGAATCTTAAAGGGCAGGATAGGCTTACGCAAACCCTAGCGTTCACAGCGCTCAAGCACGGCACAGAAGGCGTGGTTAAGATTACGCTTCAGAACAACCAGAGCGGGTACTAGGTTGCCCAGCTGCTCGCTCTGTGGCGCACAGCTAACATCCGAGGATTTCACCATAGTTGTGAAGGTTAGAGTCAATAAAAACACCTCTCATACAGCGGTCTTCTGCTCATGGTTGCACTTCTCCGAATGGTTCGGATTAAAGCGTGGGTTGGGGAGGCTTGAAAGAGGTCAGAGTTAATGGTGTAACATATAGGCTGAAGGTTCCTCAGGCTTGGCACTACGCTCTCATACAAGTCTATGCTAATCTATTCAAGAGAGCCCAGAGTCTAGAGTCTGTAGAAGAGGCTGTTAAGGTGTCGGGTGAGATAGAGAGGATTGTGAACTTACTCTGCGAGAGCCTCCTTGAGCCTAAGCCGAATGGTGAAGACGCCACCTACCTGTTCAATGAGATCCTCAAGTACTGCATCGAGCTCTACGGAGAGGCTGGCTGGTGTGCTGAGAAATTTCGCTTCGAGCAGCCTGGGCTCTAAAGCTGGGTTGCTTAGTTTGCTTACTCATCGTGCACCCAGCTCTATACTCGGCCTTGAGGAAGGGAGCTTACTCAGCTTGCTTGTGGACGATCTATGCCTCGCCGCTGGCTTGAATCTGCTTAGGGAAGCCGATGTGAGAACACCTTCGCCGATAGAGGAGTCGAAGCGTAGGATAGAGAGGAGGAGACGCCTATGGAGCTCAGAGTATCTCTAGAAAACCTCTGGGACTACAGGTACGCGATGGTGGAGGGAGCGAAGGAGCTGAAGAAAGCTTGCGACGCCGTACTCAGAAGATACAGCGAAGCCGCAGCCTTGACAGCGAGCAGATTAGCGCCGAAGCGCACTGGAAGGCTTGCAGCGAGCATAAGATATAGGAGGGAGGGTGAGATGAGCTACTCAGTAGGCTCTGAACTCATATATGCACCATTCGTCGAATGCGGGACGAAGCCGCATGTAATAAAGCCTGTCTCGGCTAAGGTTCTTGCATTCACGGTAGGTGCAAGCAGAGTCTTTGCTAAGGTTGTCAACCACCCTGGCTCGAAGGAGAGACCCTTCCTCAGACAGGCGCTTAAAGAGATCGAACCTAGGCTTAAGGCTGAATTAGCCGCTGAGGCTGAGGGGCTCTTTAGGTTGAAGTTCCGCTTTAGGTGATCGGTTGCCGACCTTCGATCTTGTCGCTAGGATCAAGGCGGTTGATCAGGCGAGCAGCGTCTTCAGGTCTGTGGCAGATAATGCGAGCAGACTTTCACGGGGCTTCAGTCAGCTTGGGCAGATAGCGAATATCGCAGGTGGGTTTATAGTCGCATCTCTTGGGTTGAACGCAGCTTCAGCGGTCAGAAGCTTCCTCAGCGAGGCTGTAAACACGGTGATCGAAATGAAGACCCTCAGCAGCGTCTTAAAGAAGACTATCGAAAACATGGGCTTAAGCTGGAGCGAGTGGGGACCTAAGATAACGAAGCAGATAGATGAAATGAGGGCATCAACGCTCTACACCAAACAGGAACTGCTCGAGGCTTTGACGATCCTAGTAAGATACGGTTTGGAGCCTGAAGAAGCCTTAAGAGCGCTTGCTGTTGCTATAGATACTGCTGCTGGCTCAGGTAGATCGTTGAAGCAGGTTGCTGAAGATCTTGGGCAAGCCTTTAGCGGGCAGACTTCTGATCTCAAGAATAAGTATGGTGTAGAGGTTGAAAAGACTTCTGAGAGGCTTCTTAGCTTAAAGGAGAGGGTCGAAAGCCTGGGTGAGAGGTATGGTAGGCTGGTGCTGGTAAGTGATGAAGTGGTGCAATCTTTAGCTAGTATGGGGATCACGATAGATGAAGCCTCAAAGCAGACGTTAACATGGGGAGATGTGGTCGAGCAGATAAAGAGTAGGCTGGATACGCTCGATGCCGCCGCTATAGAAGAGTTCTTAGAAAGGTATGGTGCAGCGAGCAGCAGAGCTGAGAAGTCAGCCCTAGATTTCGCAGAAATACTCTCGAGGTTGGATGAGAAGTTTAGGGGGAGCGCCTACGCAGCCTATGAGGCTGGAGGAGCCTACGCAAGGTTCGGTAACTTAATGGAGGAAGTTAAAGAGGTTGTTGGGGCTGGGCTTATACCTATACTCGAAGCACTAGGCAATACGCTTGTTATGTGGGCTAAACCCGAGGGGAGAGAGAAGATCTTCGCACTCATGAAAAGGGACTTCTTCTCCTTTGTCGCAAGCATAGACGAGGCTGCAGCAAGCATCCAGATGATCAACGAGAGGCTTAAGACCTCGTTAATCAGCGACTACAAGGCAGTCTTTGATACAATATCTTCAGCAGCCAACAACGTGCTTAATCTGATACTTAACACCTTTACACCATTTTTATCAGCTTTGGTTGAAGCTACATCAAACACGTTCAGAATAGTAACAGAGGTTGTGTTAAACAGCTTAGACAGGCTCAGGCAGAGCGCAGATCAAACATTCAGAGCGATTGTGGAGAATCTCCTTTCACTCTCAACCTCTTGGACCCAGATAGTGGAATGGATAGTAGAGAGGAGTGAGGGGATCTTGAACCCCATCGAACAGATTCAACTGCGCCTAACTACGTTGAGAAGTGTGGCTGGTGAGGTTTGGTCCTCAATTTCGGCATCGATGTGGAGGTTTTACACAGAAGCTTTGATCCCTATCCAAAACGCCGTTTGGGGCTTCGTCAACTCAGTAGTAGCGGCATTCAACTGGCTCTGGGATGTTTTAGCGAAGAGGAGCATCTGGCCCGATATGTGGGCTGAGATGCTGAGCCAGACTAAGAGCGGTCTAATGGCTATCGAGAGGACAGTTGAGCCAGCCCTTCTTGATCTAGCGCATATGTTTGCTGCGTTGAGTACTGTGAACATAGGGTCTATTAACATAACAACCCACGCCATATCATCAAGCATCGATATTAGGAGATTGGCTGAGCAGGTTGGGTATGAGGTAGCGAGGCAGCTGAGCCTTAGGAATAGAATCTGAGGTCTGTTGCTTAGATGCTTTACGCAAGGGTTGAGATAACCGATTTGAATAACATCACGCGTGTAGTGGGTAGTGAGAACCGAGGCTTTGAGCTGAGGCTACACCACAATAGCGCAAGCACCTTTAGGTTGGTGGTCAACGACTCCACTGGATTCTACAGGGAAGCATACGGAATAGGCTCTATTGTGAATGTTTTCTGCGACTCTGCAAACCCGCCTAGGCAGCACGTGTATCAAGGGCAGGTTGAGGATGTGAGTGTAAGGTTTGAAGGAGGGCGTAGACTACTTGTCGTAGACGCTGTGGAATACGCATATACGGTGATTCTGAATAGGTATGTGGTTGAAACGTATCAAGATAAGAGCTTCGACTACATCGTGCAAGATCTGTTCGCCAAGTATGCTCCTGAAGTTGACACACGCAACGTACAGCCCCCGAACACGAGTGGGAGGAGCTTCGTCTTCAACTATGTTACGCTGAAGGAGTGTTTGGATCAGCTTGCTGAGTTGGCTAACTGCCAATATTACTTCACACCAGACCTTGAACTCTACTTTTACCCTAAAGGCTCTAGGCGCTCCGGGTTTACGTTGACCTCAGAGAACATTCTTCAGCCGATAGAGGTGTTAGAGAGCATACGTGAGGTGCGTAATGTAGTCTATGTGATAGGTGGGTATGAGTTAAGGGTTGATCAGAGCCAGACCAACATAGGTGGCTACGTAACCCTAAACGAATACCACTACGCAGCAAGATTCACACCAACTCAGAACAATCTGCGCATGTTAGCACTCTACTTGGAGAAGCAGGGGGAACCAAACGAAAACATAAGTGGTCAGATCGTAGAAGAGTTGGATGGGGCTCCGAAGGGTAGGAGGGTAGACTACTTCACCATTACGCCTCGTGATGTAGGTGAGGAGGGGTCACCGGGCTGGGTCTCTCTTCCGCTGCAAGCGGATGTCGAACCTGGTAAGGCTTACTGGATAACTCTATCAAAGAGCGGAACTCAGACAGAAACTTATCGCTGGTATCACGATGCCTCAGACCAAGGAATACACGCATACTCATCTAATGGCGAGGATTGGAGTGTTGATGAGGGTAGCTGGGCGCCTACATTCAAGCAGTTCTGCGGAGTTCCGGTCTTGGCACAGGCAGTCAATGAAAGCAGTGTTAAGAAGTATGGAAGGAGGGAGTTGGTGTATGTCAACACCAACCTCATCGACAGATCTACCGTCAAAGCGTTAGCGCTGAACCTTCTTGCTGCATCGGCTGAAAAGAGGCTTAATGTTGAAAGCCTTGTGGTAAGGGGTCTACCCGGGCTGCCGAAGGTAGGTGAGAGCGTTAGGGTTACGCTGCCAGAGATAGGGTTGGACAAAGAGTTCAAGATCAAAAGTGTAGTTGCTGAGTTCAGCGCTGGTGTGCCCTCGTTAGAGGATTTTAAGCTGGAGTTGGAGGACCTTGCCTGAAAACCTTAGCGATATTATAGATAGGCTGAAGAGGAGCCTCAGAGACCAGCAGGTTAAGAGTAGCGATATACGTGGGAGCACGCTAAACCCGATTTCAACATTCTTTGAGAAGACCCTACTCGATGAGCTGGTTAAGGTCGATGGGTCCAGAAGCCGACTCTTTGAAGGTGCTCGTATGGTTGCTAGAGATAGTAGAGATGAGCAGATCATAGGAGCCTTCCTGCTTGACTTAGCTAAGGTCGGTTTTTCTGTTTGCGGTTAAGGTGATAGGTCTTGGAAGGAGATATATCGTTAAGCGGAAGGGTTCGTATCATCATATACCATAAGGAGAACGGTAGACTGAAGCCAGTAGAAGAGCATATGGTCACCAACTTAGTAGTGACCGCTGGTAAGAGCTACATCTGCGACCTATTGATCGGGGCAGCTACAGAGAGCTTTGCGTACTGTGGTGTAGGTGCTTCTGCTCAGACACCGTCGCCTTCTGATACAGATTTAGTGTCTCCAATAGGATCTAGGAAGCGAGTGACAGATAGGTTTAGAGTTGGGTGCACCGCAACCTTCTCAACGTTCTTCGGCAGCCAAGACAACAACGGAACTTGGCGTGAAGCTGGGTTATTCACAAGCGCAAGTGGTGGTGTGATGCTTTCACGAGCAGTATTCCCATCACCTCTAATCAAAGACGAGACGAAGACCGTAACCTTAGACTGGGATATCGAAGTGAGTTAAATGAAGATACCTGAAACGCTCACCAAAATGGGGCATGCTCTATTCGGGTTCGCATCAACTTTAGCCACGCTCATACACCCAGTTTTACCCGCTTTATCCGCTGCCCTCTTCTTGGTTTACGAGTTGGATGAGGAGTGGTGTTTGAGCGACGAAGCCTACGAGGAGATGAGAGAGTATCTTTACGGTGTTGCCGCTGCTCTTCTGCTCATCTTGGCGAGGTGGTTTATGGTTGGCTGAGCTGCCTAGTGTTCGAGAGGTCGATAAGCCTTGGTATCTGACGCTGATTCTGCTCCTAGTCTTCGGCTTGTTCACGCTATTCTACTCAACCTTCTTGTTCAACTTGGGTAGGGGTGATGAGCTTAGGGACTTCGCCCAAACAGCGTTCAACGTGATCGTAGGTTGGTGCGGTATAGCGATAGGATACTATCTTAGGGGTAGGGTTGGTGAAAAGGGAGGTGGCTAGTGTATGGGTTTAAGGAGATACGGGTTCTGGAAAGAAGTGCAGAATCTAACAATATACAGGAACCCAGATCCATCTAAAGGAAGATGGACTAGGCTAGTGCTTCCAGCGGATTATGCTAACGGGAAGCTTGCGGGTTGGAATCAGAGGCACGCTAAAGACCAGTCTTCGACTCAATTCGGGTGCAACCCTTGGGGTAGGAGCGACTTCCTAGCTGGAGACGCCCTCCTATACGGCGTTGGATACATCGAGGTTCTAGACCCTCAAGCCACACTACACCCCATCGGGGACTATAGCTCTGAAGACTCCTTCCTCTGGGACAGCTGGGTCAAATCGTCTGTGTGTAATTGGAGCCATGATAAGCAGAATCAGAGGTTCGGCTTCGAGTTCATCTTGGATAACGAGGCTGAGGAGAATGCTGCTTCCGTGGTCTACGATGACGATGAAGCCATCTGGTCCCCCTACCAAGCGGGCTCAGGCTCCTTCAGCGTATATCTAAGCGAAGAGACTTCTATCGTGAAGAAGGGGTCAAGTAGCCTCAAAGCATCGATTTCAAACGGCTCCTACAGCGATGTCGGTGCTTCAGTATCCTTCTCACCTGCGCAGAACTGGAGAGGTAAAGACTTCCTCTGCCTCTGGCTCTACGGGATGGGCAGCGGGGGGATCTGGAGGGTTCAGATCGGCGACGGCGTAAACTGGTGTAGATGGAGCTTCTCAGATGACTTCAGCGGGTGGAGGAGGGTGATCCTCCCACTAAAGGCACCATCGGAGTCAAGCGGATCAGTCAACTTAGCTGCGGTTTCAAACCTATCTGTTTACATCACAGCAGCCTCGACTGGGGCTTGGTACCTCGATCGGGTTGCGGTGGATGAGTTGAGGCTGGTTAGATGCGAGGTTAGGGTCCCTGATGAGATAAGATCTGTTGACCTATACAGCTGGGACGGCTCAAGCTACCAGAAGTTTCTGGAGAACGGGCTACCATCATCTAACAAACTCTTCTTCTTAAGCGGCTTAAAGATGAGCGATGTTAGAGGAGACGGCTCAGGCTTAGGCTCAACATATTTAGGTTCAAGAGGAGAGCAGGTGAAGTATCGAAACGCCTTAAGCTTCGATGGGGTGGATGATTATGTTGCAGTGTCTGACTCCACGAGTTTGAGAACGTCTGACCAAATGACACTTGCGGCTTGGGTTTATCCGCGGTCACCTACCACAGGCAACCCGCGTATTCTAAGAAAATGGGATGACTCAAATAACTCTTATCAGTTATATAGTAAAGGCGCTTCTGCTACTTCTTTTGGCGCAAAATTTATTCGCAACGGAGTTTCTTATGAAAATCAAGCTAATATTATCTTTGAGTTTTCTAAATGGTATCACGTAACGGTCGTGTTTAATGCTGGAATTAGTTTCTATATCAATGGCACTTTAGTTCCAAACAAAGGAGGGATGGGTGCTGGAACAGATACGAATCCCAATTTGCTTATAGGGATTTATAACCCTCCAAACACCAGCCCCTTCAACGGTATCATTGACGGGTTGCGCATCTACAACCGCGCTCTCAGCGCATCGGAGATTCAGCAGCTCTACTTGAGGCGATTCGACGATACTATACCTGATGTGAGAAGCGGCTTGGTCCTCGACCTACCCTTAGATGGAGACGCCTTGGACTACAGCGGCTACGGCAACCACGGCACAATCTACGGCGCAAAATGGGTTGCACCAACCTCAACGCAGCTCAGCGGCAAACACGGGTGCAGAAAGAGGATAGTCTTCGTCTTAGGTATGCCTCCAGAAGACTACCGAGACTCGGCTTCTGGAGGCGTCAGCCAAGCCAAGATTAAGCTGGAGGTTAAATACGCTAACGATGGGGAGGCAACATACGAGTTCGAGGATTCAGATAACCAATACTACGGTTTGAGGAACATCAGCAAGAAGTATCTCCTACTCTTCAGAAAAGACAGCCAAGGCCCTGTTGACTTCATACAGCTCAAAAACACATCTGTAGGCGATGGCTTACCAACCTATCTAGCGGTTAAAGCGGATCACAGCGAGGAGATCAAAGAGGTTCAGATCACGCTACCCAGCCTAGCAGATCAATCTAGGAAGCATTGGGGTCAATCAACCAGCGACCCGACTCAAGACCAAGACGGCGATAGCATCCTAGATGCTGTTGAGGAGGTTGAGGGCTTCGTGGACCAAGGGGGCTGGGGGTAAATGGTGAAGAAGATCAGAATAGTTGAGGAGGATCTAGCACCAGGAGTCTGGGGTCAAGTAATCTCCATCTCAGCAGAGGATGAGGACTCGGTTCTGGAGAAGGCTGAGCAGTACATCAAGAGGAGGCACGTGGTTGAGGTCGATGGTGCTGAGATCAAGAAGAGTGTTGCTGAGATCTTGGCTGAGAAGAGGAGGGTGGTGAAGAGGAAGTGAGGGTGTATGTCGAAGCCTACGAGCTGGTTGAGGAAGGCGGGGAAGGCGACTTCATCAGGCTAGACGCCACAAGCAAAGATCTAAAGGAGGTTGCTGAGGATGTTAAGGCCCTACTCAACCCCCTTAAACGCTACAGAATAGTTGTGCACCGATGTTTGCACGATCAAGGCGGAGCCTGCGAAGTCTTCGACGCATCCGAGTTGGAGAAAGAGGCTAAGGAGCCGTGGATGGTTTGAGCGTGGAGATCAAACTCTACGATCTAGCTGGCTCAGAGATCAAACCGGGTATTTCAGACCCGCTCCCCTATCCGGCTGAAGCATATCTGGAGGTTGAGGTATCCTGAGCTTCGAAAAGGGTTCAACCGTGACGGTGAAAGCCTTCTTCAGAGACTTCAGCAACCAGCCCACAGACCCAGATGAAGCACCAACCCTAACCGCTGCAGCACCATCATCGAACCAAACCGTCAAAACCATGGCTAAGGAGTCCACAGGCATATACTACACACGCCTAATCGTGGATGAGGAGGGCAGATGGCTGCTCAGAGTCGAAGCGTCGGTAGCAGGCTACCCAGTTGTAGCGAGGAAGGCGATCAAGGTGGTTGAGTCGAAATGAGCCTATGGGAATCTGGTGAAATAATCACCAAAGATAAGCTGAACCTCAAAACTGTCTACATAGGCTCCTCTCCACCAACCAACCCCGTGGATGGGATGGTTTGGGTCGATAAAAGCAGCACACCTTACTTGATCAAGGTTTACAGAAACGGATCTTGGGACTCCGCTAGAGGCGCACCAACAGACAGAGTAACCGCACCACCAGCAGAAGCATCAGACTATCAAACACCATCTTCAGCATCAGCGTCATCGCAGCTCAACGGCTCTCTCTCACAACCATATTATTCGTATGGTTGGTCTCTGTATGGTAGTGGTACCAACAGAGCCGGCGAAAAGGTTCTCGCAAACAATATAGGAGGCAAAATCGTCAGAAGAGTCGTATTCGCTGTGACTAAATACGGCAGCCCAACCGGCACAGCATACGCCAGAGTTAGGAGAGCAGATACAGATCAAGTGGTTTACGAATTAGGGTCCTTCGATGTCTCATCCTTTCCAGGAGGCTTCATCGCCTTCGAAGGAGAGTGGAGCATGCCATCTGGCGTCGACCTACGCTTCCTCATAGAATACAGCGGCGGAAACGAGAATAACAACATCAGATTGCTTTACTCCGACTACAACGTAGCGTTCGGGGTCTTCTCCACATACGTAACCTCTTGGACAGACTACTCGCAATACGACGCGTATATTCAGATAGATTTTGCCGGAGCTGCAAATGATGCTAAGGATGATAATACAAATACCTGGTGGTCCCCCAACCCACCTAACGAAGCAAACGCTTGGCTAAGATTCGACCTAGGCTCAACCCTAACCGGTGTAGCGGGCTGCAGAATATATTGGCATAGTGACGCGAACTACAGACCCCAAGCATACAAGATCCAAGCATCAGCAGACGGCTCAAACTGGGATGATGTGTATGTAGCAACCACACAGCCCCCAGCAGGCTGGGTAGAATACTCTTGGCAACCAAGAAACCAAACAAGATACATCAGAATACTCATCACACAGCCAAGCACATCAGGCACCAGAATCTGCGAATTCGACTACTACCAATCAAGCATATGGAGGCACGGCCACAGAGGAGACTAAGATGAGCGAAGAAACCAACAGACTAAGAGAGAGAATCGCTAGAGGAGAATTCAGATTCGGAGACACCCTAAAGCTCAAACACCTCGAAAAAGTAGAAGCATCGAAGCAAGCAAGAGAGCTGCTGAAAGACGCTGGCGTATCAGATTCCGCCAAACTCTACGCCTACATAGTATCACTTGAAAAGAGGCTAGAGGCGCTTGAAGAGTGGCTGATGCTTAGGGGTGGTTGAGCTGGGTGAGGATAAGGTTTCTGAAGTCGACCTTACGGAGATGCTTAACATACTGTATAGACGCTTTAATTGGCTAGATCAGCAGATCGAGAACGAGAAGGATCTCAGAAACAAGATTAAGCTCGTGGACATTTTGAACAAGACAGCCTTGAACATATTGAGAGTGGTTGAGAAGAGCGGGTTAGGCACTACAGAGGGAATCGATGAAATCTTAAAGGAAGTCGAGGGAGAACAGGCAGACCTTGACTGATCTACTTGAGTTTGAGGTCGGAGAGGTCGTCGGTCTGCTTTGGCTTGATGCTTGTAGATGTAGGGGCGTTAGACTAAACACAACTGTGAAGGAGAACACCATAAAGACCGAGCAGTTTACCGTTGGTGTGTTCGCTGGAATCTACCGGGACCTAGCCTACTCAAAACCTCACATAATCCTGGTGAATGAGATAACAGATGGTGTGGCTAGGATCTGGGACAGCATCCCCCAGAGCCTTGTCTTGAGCGGCTACCGATTCGGCAAGATACCCTTTGAATTTAATGTGCCAGAGAAGGTTGTGAAGAAGATGCTAAAGTCGATAAAACCAGATAGATTCTATAGGAGGGTTAGAAAGGTTGTTTGAAAAACAGCCCAAACAGATCTTAAAGAGCGTCTTCAGAGGCACCACAGACTACAGAGGTGTGCTAGCAATCCTCATCATACTTGGGCTGATACTAGCACTACTGCTCGACAAGAAGGATGCCGCTCTAAACCTAGGTCCCTTAGCTGGGTCAGCAGTAGGCTGGTACTTTGCGGACAGAAGGAGAAGGTCTTCAGACTAGAGTGGGGAGGATCGAATCAGAGGGCTGTGGTCATCGGCTAGATGAAGAGGAAATCTACTGCAGACTAAGCCAAAATAGTGTAGTCTGTTTCCATTGTTTACAGGCCTTACCTCATCTAGCGAGAATTGGGCTTCTAGAGATATCTGAAGCCAAGCTTGACAAACACATTTACAAGGAGAGGTTTGATGGAAAGGCTAAGATTCTATTCAGAGACCCCGTCGCATTTGCTAAACTCGTTTTACGCTTCAACCCCTTCCCGTACCAAGTCGAACTACTTAAAAACAACTCAAAGAGGCTGCTTGCTATTTGCGGTAGGCAGATCGGTAAGTCTACGGTTGCAGCGATAAAACTGCTGCACTACGCTCTCACACACCCTAAGAGCACCTCCATCATCGTCTCAGCCACCCTAAGGCAGAGCTTAGAAACCTTCAACAAAGCCGTCTCATTCATCGAATCCAGCTTCATTAGTGGTTATGTGCTTAAGCTGACCAAGACGCAGATACTCTTTAAGAACCGAAGCCGGATAATATGCTTACCTTCTGGGAGATACGGCTCAACACTCAGAGGGTTCACGGTGCACCTAGCGGTTGTGGATGAAGCAGCGTTCATCCACTCAGACGTTATAGAGAGGGTCATACTACCTATGCTCGCAACCACTAACGGCACACTGTGGCTTCTCACCACACCTTGGGACAAAGACCACATAACCTATCGAGCGTTCACATCTTGGCCTAAGGAGTGCATCTACCACCTACCATCCTCAGCCAACCCACTCATCAGCAAAGAGTTCCTCGAAGAGCAGAGAACACTTCTAGGCGAATCTAGGTATATGCAGGAGTACGAGGCGAAATTCATAGACGATGAAAACACCTACTTCCCCATAGAGCTGCTCAGAGGCTGCGTAGGTGACCTACCGCAACAACACATAGGTGAGCTCTACGGCGGCTACGATCCCGGTGGTAAGGAGAGCTCAGCAGCGTTCGTGGTTGTGCGCCTAATCGATGAATACCTCTATGTGGTGCATAGCGTCAGCAAGCGTGGGCTACCCTACACACACTTCACAGCAGAGATAGCCGAATACCATAAAGCAAACCGTCTAACCAAACTTTGCGTAGACCAGACTGGCTTGGGCACCCCGATCTTAGAGCACTGCTTAGAGTTGGGGTTACCTGCAGAGGGCATAACGCTAACGGCTAAGATGAAGCAAGAAATCCTCTCTGAATTAAGGATGCAGATGGAGAAGCGCAGACTCGTAATACCATACGATAGCAACCTAGTAAACTCGCTGAACGCCATAACATATACGAAGGGTAGAAGCGGCGGCTACCTCTTCGACAAGAAAACCGGGTACAGAGACGACCTAGCATACGCCTTAGCTCTAGCCTGTTGGGGTGCGGTCAAGGGTAGATCTGGCGTCTTAGTGAGGCTCTAGAATGCTCGTCAAAGTAAGGTTAGGCTTTAAGGAGCCGAAGAAGATCTTCAGGTTTGATAAGGTGTTCAAGGAGAAGACCGAACCATCTGAAAGAGCCATAGGGGTAAGCGAAGCGTTCGGAATAGATGTAGGCGTAGAGAGGGAGGAGATACTCTACCAAGACCTCGCCATAGACATAGAGCCAAAGGATGTCATCTACATAACAGGCGACTCAGGCACAGGGAAGTCAACCCTCCTAAAAGATCTAGCAGAAGCCTTAGGCCGCTACCCAGCCTTCGGAAGGGTCCTCCAAGACAAAGATGTAGAGATCAACCAAGACTACGTGCTCGTAGAGGGGTTGGGGTCAACCCTAGAGGAAGCGATCCAATATCTGAGCCTCGCTGGGTTAAATGACGCCACACTATTCGTCAGAAGGTATCGAGATCTGAGTGAGGGGCAGAAGTACCGGTTCAAGATAGCTAAGATGCTCTCCATAGGTGCAGACACTCTCATCTTCGATGAGTTCTGCTCACTCTTAGACCGAGAGACCGCTAAGGTGGTTGCGTACTGTGTTCAGAAGATGGTGAGAAAGGTTGGCGCTACGCTCATCATCGCCACATCACACAGAGATCTATTCGAGGATCTGCAGCCAGACATCTATATAGTGAAGGGGTTCGGGCGAGAGATCCAGGTCAAATACTGCGAAGCAGATAGAAGCAGACCCTGCACCATCCTCAGAGAGGTTGAGATCAAAGAGGGCACACCAGAAGACCTACACAGCCTCGAAGCCTACCACTACAGAGGAGGAAGGCTTCACAACATAAGAAGAATCTACAAGGCTGAGCTCAGAGGCGAAACCATCGGGGTGATCGCCTACAGCACCCCACTCTACTCGTGCGCAGGCAGAACCAAGTACTTTGGTAGGAGAGTGAATGTAGAAGAGCTGAACCGAGACTTCATAACAATATCAAGAGTCATCGTACACCCAAAATATAGAGGGATAGGGTTAGGTGTCAAGCTGGTTAAAGAGACCCTTGAGAAGACTGGCTACAGATACGTCGAAGCCGTAGCGGTGATGGCTAGATACAACCCCTTCTTCAAAAAAGCCGGTATGGCTGAGGTGCCGTACACATCAACACTCTCCCTAAAGTGCAGAGAAGCCCTAAAGATACTATCTGACTACACCATAGACCCTAGGCTAGCAGCCTCAAAACTCTACATCACAAAGAAGCTACAAACCCTAAACAAAAACCAGCTACAGGAACTCACATCAAGAATACTGAACCTAAACACGACACACTATATCCTCGACTTAGTGCTGAGGAGAAGCGAGCAGAGCATCAAACAGATAGACAACCTAGCCACCCTCATCCAAAAGACAGCAATAATAGCGCAGAGCAAACTATACTACATATGGGAAAACCAACATCAGCATCGTAAACCATAATTACGATACATACAAAATTAAATGGAGTACCATGTGATCAACTTGGTTAAGTCACTTGTTGGAAAGGAGGCATCAGATTCTGAGAAGGCGCATCTTATCAAGATCTTATGGAATGTGGGTAGAGTTCTTCAGCCCCTAGAGATCAACCAAATAATTAACAGTTTACCAAAAGAGTTGGTTGCGGATAAAGAGAAGTTGATAAGGTTCTTATTGTTGACAGCCTTTCTTGATCAACAGGCTGATTCGCCTTCTGCACGGAGCACAGCAATAAAGATACATCAACTATTTGGTGATGACTTGTTTTCAAAACCCCAAGAATGCCTTATACAAATAAATAAGTTGGCAACCATCAAGGATGAATACAAGATTTCACCTGCTATAGGCAGAGTATTGCCCCGTTTTGGCTGGTTCATCTTAAGGGTCGGAGGCTTTTTAACCTATCAAATGATGTTGAATAAGAGTAGGCTGTCCGAAAAGTTCGCTGAATGTAAAACGCCGAAAGAGGCGATTATGCTGCTGCAGAGCAACCCTCTTGTTGAGTCGATTCTTAGAGAGAAGGCCGTTAGAATGTATATTTCTTGGATAGGGCACCCTGATTTGGGAATAGATGTATCTAACGGTAAATGGCATAAGTCGCTCTTTGAAATGCCTGTTGATGGACACGTTGGCAAGATTTTCTCGAGAACTGGACTTGTTTCAGAGGTCGTCCACGAAGGGAAGCAGCATAGTGGAGGTCGCTGGAACATTATAGTAGCTTCTAAGATGCGGGTGCCAATACAAGAGGTAACAAACCAATATAGCGAGGATTGCATTATGGTTGACCACGGCGCTTTCCAAATAGGTATTAATTGCTGCCCAGACAATTTAGTAGGCATAGCGTGTGACGTCTGCCCAAGATCCTCCGTCTGTCAAATCAAGTCTAAAATTGGTTGTAAAGGCTATTGCATGCTTCACGACTTTTGCAAAAGGAATTTGGTGTGGCGCGCATACTAATCAGATAATATTAAATACTATCACAACATATGATAATGTGAGGAAAACTATGCCTATGGTTTACGTTTCAGAGAGAACTAAAAAGTTGTTAGAGAAGATTGTTGAGATACTACGTAAGAATACAAACACGCCAGCTAGAATAGTGAAGAGTGATGCAATCCACGCAGCTGTTGAGGAATATGCTAAAAAGCTGGGTGTAAAAGAATGATCTCTACTTGGCATAAAATAATCTTTGGAGATTGCAGAGATATGCACGAAATCCCAGACGATTCCATTCATCTAATGGTTACCTCTCCACCCTACTATAACGCTCCATTTGACTACCCAGACCTTTTCAAAAGCTACGATGAGTTTCTCGAATTGATGAGGGCATTTGCAAAGGAGCTCTACAGAGTTATGGCTCCAGGGAGAATCGCAGCCTTCGTTACAGACGACATGCTTGTCAAAGGAGAAAAGTATCCAGTAGTTTCTGATATCACAAAGATCATGATCGAGGCCGGCTTCAGATACAGAGATAGAATCGTTTGGGAGAAGCCTGAAGGATATATTAGGATTAGCAGGAGGAGTGGCGTGCTTCTGCAGCACCCTTATCCTATGTACTTTTATCCAGATAACATACAGGAGAGCATCATAATATTTCAGAAAGGCAGATTTAATTTTGACTATATTAAAAGTTTGGACCCAAAGATCGTGGAAGCCTCGAGAATAGATTTAAAGAAGTACAGTGAGGAAAAATGGTATCTTACCATCTGGAGGATCACAAACGTTCTTCCATTCGAAAATAGGCTTGAAAAGGGCGTAGCCGCCTTCCCAGAAGAGATACCAAGACGCCTAATAAAACTATACACATTTGTAGGCGAAACAGTCCTAGACCCTTTTCTCGGCTCAGGGACCACGACGAAAGTAGCTAAAGAGCTGGGGAGAAACAGCATAGGCTATGAGATAGACCTTGAACTCAAGGATACCATTTTAAAGAAGATAAACTATAATCAGACCACCCTCGCAAACCACAGATTTGAGATAATAGAGCGCTCAGACGCTAAGAAGCTCAGAACATTCCTCCAAGAAAAAGTGAAAAACCAACGCTCAGTAGTGAATAAAAACACAATCAAGATTACATCAGCAACATCAACAGATAACAACTACGCCAAAACCCACATAAACACGCTTTAATCACGATAATCAAAAAGGCTGTTCGCTGGCGAGTTTGTAAGTTTTATTTGAAAACTTTGATCCAATTGTCTTCCGCATATTCACCATTTTTAGAAGGAGATGAAGATGCGGGCCCGCCGGGACACCCGGAACCCTCTCTCGGGTTTTTCGGACCCGGGACCCCCGGGT
>Ga0078972_1006094_pt1 | contig 29268 bp, 23 predicted proteins | sample YelNatPaOPGAMG01_FD_67568 | JGI IMG/M metagenome (GOLD analysis project Ga0078972, IMG submission 67568) | Hot spring thermophilic microbial communities from Obsidian Pool, Yellowstone National Park, USA - OP-RAMG-01 (SPADES assembly) (version 2) | ecosystem: Environmental > Aquatic > Thermal... | reverse complement strand
CAGACGATCCATGAGGGCCTCGAGCAACTCTTCGAGCTGTCGGGGGCCCTTCCGGGTCAGGAGGACGTCCGTCTGACCCTGTATACAATTTCCCAGCCGGCCGGAGGAAGTCCCGGTGACATTATCATTTGAGCTAATGGCTCAGCTTCGGTGACATTATCATTTGACTTGACGCGGACCGCCTGCGCCAGACCCGGCCCGGCAAGGCGGTGCCCTCCATCCATCCCGGGCAAACCGGTTGGCCGGAAGAGCCCTTGGCCCCGGCGATGTCAGGTTCCGCCCGCATCCCCTGACCGGCATCGCCAGTACCCCTTGCCGGTACCAGTTGCGGCCGTTCTATCGGTATGCTATAATCGCCCCGCGACCTTGGGTCGATGCGCCGTGGTGGGCGCACCGCTTTCGCTGCCGAAGGATGCTTCGACGAAGAAGGAGGAACTGGATGGCCAGGAAAATGCGTGCCATCATGAAGGTTAGGCCGGGGCCGGGCCTGGAGATGCGCGAAGTCGACATTCCGGAACCGGGACCCCGCGACGTGCTGATCAAGGTCAAGGCGACCTCGATCTGTGGAACGGACCGCAAGATCTACCACTGGGATGCCTGGTCGGCCAGCCGGATCCATCCCCCGCTGATCATCGGGCATGAGGTCTGTGGGCATGTCGTCGCGGTAGGCCGTGAGGTCACGCTACTCAAGGAAGGGGATTTCGTCTCTGCCGAGAGCCATATCCCCTGCACCGTCTGCCCGGTTTGCCGCAACGGCCAACAGCACATCTGTGCCCATCTGAAGATCCTAGGGATCGACACCCCGGGGACCTACGCCGAGTACGCCGTCATCCCCGAAGTGGTGGCCTGGAAGAACGACCCCGACCTGGATCCGGCCATCGCCTCCATCCTGGAGCCGCTGGGGAACGCAGTCTACACCGTGCTCGCAGAACCGATCACCGGGCGCAGCGTGGCCATCTTCGGGGACGGCCCAGCCGGCCTGAACGCTGTGGCGGTCGCGCGTGCCTCGGGCGCCGGGACGATCTTCCACATCGGCAAATACCCCTTCCGGCTGGAACTGGGCCAGAAGCTAGGGAGCGATGTCTGCCTGAACAGCGCGGATCCGACGGTAGACGTCGTGCAGGCGATCCTCGAGGCTACCGACGGGTATGGCGTGGACGTGGTGCTGGAGATGAGCGGGAGCCAGCGGGCGATCGACGAGGGCCTGAAGGTACTCCGCAAGGGCGGCCGTTTCTCCGCTTTCGGCATCCCCTCCGGGCCGGCCCAGGTCGACCTGGCCAACGGTATTGTCTTCAAGGGGGCGCGCATCCTGGGCATCAACGGCCGTCTGATGTGGGAGACCTGGTTCCAGATGGCCGGCCTGCTGCGTTCCGGCCTCCTGGATCCCTCGCCCGTCATCACCCACCGCATCCCGCTGGACGACTTTGAGAAGGGCTTCCAGGCGATGGACTCCAGCGACCGTATGGTGGGCAAGGTGGTGATGTTCCCGGATCCTGCGGACATCCGGCCGTAGCGAAGGAGGAAGGCGTCATGGCGGACAAGTACGATTTCATCCGCGAGGAGATGGCCCGGCTGGAGCGCGAAGGTCTGCTGGTGCGCATCCGCACCATCGGGTCGCCGGCCGGCGCGCATATGATCGTCGACGGCAAGAAGGTGCTCAACTTTTGCACGAACAACTACCTGGGGTTGGCCAACGACCCCCGCCTCCGGGAGGCCGCCAAGAAGGCGCTGGACCGCTGGGGGGCGGGGCCGGCCGCGGTGCGCTCGATCGCGGGCACGCTCGAACTGCACCTGGAGCTGGAAAAGGAGATTGCCGCTTTCAAAGAGGTCGAGGACGTCCTGTACGTCCAGTCCGGCTTCTGCGCCAACCAGGCGGCCATCCCACCGCTGGTGGGGAAAGAGGACGTCATCTTCTCCGACCGGCTGAACCACGCCTCGATCATCGACGGTTGCCGCCTCTCCGGCGCCAAGATCATCGTCTACGAGCACTGCGACGTGGACGACGCCGAGCGGGTGATCCGCGAGAACCTGCCCAACTACCGCCGGGGGCTTCTCGTCACCGATGGGGTCTTTTCCATGGACGGCGACATCGCGCCCCTGGACAAGCTCTACGAGGTGGCTTCGCGGTATGGCGTGCTGACCATGGTGGATGATGCCCACGGCGAAGGGGTCCTCGGCGGCGGGCGAGGGATTGTCCACCATTTCGGCCTCCAGGGCAAGTTCGACGTGGAGATCGGCACCTTCTCGAAGGCGATGGGCGTGGTGGGTGGATGCATCGCTGGCAAAAAGATCGTCATCGACTATATCCGCCAGAAGGCGCGTCCCTTCCTCTTTTCCAGCGCCACCACCGCCGCCGATACCGCGGCCTGCCTGGAGGCCATCCGCATCCTGCGGCAGTCGGACGAGCTCGTGCAGCGGCTGTGGGAGAACACGGAATACTTCAAGAAGGGCATGCAGGAGCTCGGCTTCAACACCGGGAAAACGCAGACGCCGATTGTGCCGGTTATGCTCGGCGAGGCGCCTCTCGCCCAGGAGTTTTCCCGCCGGCTGTTCGAGGAGGGCGTCTTTGCGATGGCGCTTGGCTACCCCACGGTGCCCAAGGGGCAGGCGCGCATCCGGGTCATGAATACCGCCGCGCACACGCGGGAGGATCTGGATCGGGGTTTGGCCGCCTTTGAGAAAGTGGGCCGAGAGCTCGGGGTCATCTGAACGTTTCCATCAGCCTGAACCGGGGGGCAGCGATCGTTGCCCCCCGGCGGTTTCATCGGCCCTCCAGCAGCGCTTCCTGGAGGGCCGGATGGGGCGGGTAGCCCCGCACTAGAAGAAGGATTCCCTGGCGAAAGTAGCGCACACCGAAGGAGCCCCAAGGGGAGGAGACCTCTTCGACCGGAAGCGAGCGGTCTAGAAGGAGCGTCCGTTCCGGCCCGCCCCAGTGGCGGAAGGACGGGTAGCGCAACAACGCCCGCAGCCTTTCCCAGAACGGGCGCTCTTCGGGGTCCGCGCGCGTCAGGTCCACCAAGACAAAATCGGCTCGCCACGATTCCCCGTAAGGGAAGAGGTAGAACCGTTCGCGGTGGGCCAGGTGGGGCCCTAGGTAGTTATCGGCCGCAAGTGCTGCGTCCGGCGGGATGAGCGCGGCCGCCTCCCGAAAGGCCTCCAGGTTCTGGGGACGCACCGGGCGACCGACCGGGTAAAGCCCCGGCCCCTCCAAGGGCTTCCACCAGGGACAATCCCAGGCCAGGGCGGCCATCGTGCCCACAAGGAGCAAGAGCGCAAGCAGGCGGCGTAGTTCCGGGAAACGAACCCTGGTCCAGACGACGCCCCGGATGCAACCGAGGAAGAGGAACGGGATCATCGGCGCCGTGTACTGGTAGTAGATGGTGCTGTGGGGCAAGCAGCGCGAGAACAGCGCCGCAAGCAGGCCCGGGAGCAGCGGCACCAGGGAAAGCGGGGAAAGGAGCGGGAAGAAGGCAAGCGGCAGCAAGAGGCGCGGCAGAAAGGTTGCCTTGTATCCCCCAAGACCCTGCCAGGATTCGGAGAGCACCGCCGCGGGGTGTCGCAAGAAGTGCAGCAGTCCGGCCCCGTACGACGAGCCAAGGTGCCCAAAGCAGGCCACGAAGGTATCCGACGGCCCGCCGCGTAGGTGGGGCATCACCAGCCCCATCCCCAGCAACGACCAGGAAGCCCCGATCACCGTCCACAAGGCCGCCAGCCGTCGCTTGCGCCCGACAGCGCTGAGCGCCTGGATCCCACCCCAAAGCGCGATGACCAGCCCCACTTCCTCGCGGCAGGAAAGGGCCAGGAGCAGCGGAAGCGACGCCCAGCCATAGCGCGCTTCTTCCCATAGCCAGAGCGCCACGAGGAGGAAGGGGGTGGTAAACGCCTCGGCATGGAAGTCGAAGCGGTTGATGAAACCCAAGGCCGGATAGAGCAAGTAGAGCAGGGGGAACAGGAGGGCTAGTGGTTCCGGGATCTGCCTGCGCGCCAGCCGGTAGACCGGATAGGCTCCCAGGGCCAGGGCACATCCTTGCAAAGCAAGCAGGAGGCGCACGTCGGGCCACAGGCGGTAGAGCGGGGCGAGCAGGCCCAGGATGAGGGAAAGGTGATCGGCCAGATACAGGCGTACCTCGATGGAAGAAGCAAAGGGGCGCCCATAGGCGGTGTTCCAGACCACCTGATCCTGGATCCCCAGGTCGTAGGTGGTCGATTGGAGGAAGGCGTGGCGGAGGAGGCTATACGCGCAGAAGGCCAGTGCGGCAACGAAAGTCATTCCCCAAACAACAAATGCATCTCCCTGCCAATCGCGCAGGGAGATGCATTTGGGCTTGGCCGAGTTCTGTCCCCGCGCTACTTCAGGCTGTTGTAGATCGTCCCGAAGATGTCCCGGATCCTGGGACCCAGGAGCGCGAGCACTGCAATCACAACGACGGCGATGAGGAATAGGATGAGCGCGTACTCGACCAGTCCCTGCCCTTTCTCGCGTGCAAAGAAGCGCCGCAGCATGCCATTCACCTCCTTTCTCTGCGATCTCGATCCCTTGGGGAATCGGTAATGTTATCATAACACCTTCTTGCTGCCGGTCAATAGGTCAGAGGTACTATTTTGCGTTAGTACCAGGCCAAAGGGCTTCGGGAAGCCACTTCCAGAAACGCGGCATGCCCCTACGAGAGGGGCATGCTCGCGCTGCACAAGGGCGGCCGTTACTTCAGGCTGTTGTAGACCATTCCGAAGATATCCCGGACGGGTGGCCCCAGCAGGGCAACCGTTACGAACACGACGAGGGCGATGAACAGAAGGATGAGTGCATACTCGACCAGCCCCTGGCCTTTCTCGCGCCCATCGAACCGCCGCATGCCGTTCACCCCCTTTCTTTTCTGTCTCGATCCTGGCTGGAACCGGTACAACCATCATAAACTTATCCCCGCGGCGGTCAATAGGCTGAAAGTACTAGTCCGAGCCTGCCTCGGGCAATGGGATGGTGGCAATCAGCCGTGTGCCCCGTCCGGGCGCGCTCTCCAGGGTCAACCGGCCCTTGAGCAGCATCTCCACCCGCTGGCGCATGCTGATGATCCCCATGCGCCGGTGCCCCTTCCCCAGGGTCTCCTCCGTTTCCTCCAGCCGGAAGCCCACGCCATTGTCTTCGATGGTCACCGTGAGATTCCGCCCATCTGCCTCGAGGCCGATGCGCACCTGGGAGGCGTGGGCATGCCGGGCCACGTTCACCAGCGCTTCCTGGACCAGACGAAAAACCGAGATTTCGATATGCGGCGGCAACCGTGACTCGCTCCCCTGCACAACCAGGTTGACCTCGATCCCACTCCGCTCGCTGAAATCCTGGATGTAGCGGCGGAGCGTGGGAACCAGGCCCAGGTCGTCCAGGATCATTGGGCGGACATCGAAGATAAAGCGGCGCATCTCTTGCAACGTGTGGTGAATAGTCGTTTTCAGACTGGCCAGCTCCGCTTTGGCCTCCTGCGGATCCCGGTCGATGAAGCGCTCGCACACCTCGGCCTGGAGGACCAGGTTGGACATCGTCTGCGTGGGCCCATCATGGATCTGCTGCGAGAGCCGGAGCCGCTCATCCTCCTGGGCCTGGATGATCCGGGCGATCATCTCCTGCTCGGCCACTTCCCGCCCTCCAGGAACGCGGGCGGAGAGCTGGAGCTGCTCAGCGAGCCCTTCGAGCAAGGAGAGCAGGCCCTGGATTTCCCTCTGCCGTTCCTGGAGCACCTTCTGCCGGTTCTGCTGGTGTTCCAGCTGGGTGCGCATCATATACAGGCGCAGCTGGGTTTCCTGCGCCGAAAGGTAGAACTGGCGGATGTCGCTGCGCGAATAGGCCTCCAGGTTCATCTCCATCTCGCGCAGGCGACTGGCGATCGACATCTCCCGCTGGGCCAGGCGGTCCACCTCCGCCATATTCTGCGGGATCACCACGTTCAGTTCGTTGAGTTCCCGTTGCAGCTTCGCCAGTTCTGCCTGATACTGCCGGATCGTCTCCTGCACCTGTTCCACCCGAACGCCTTTCGCTTCCATCGCGCTTCTCCTGCACGAGAACGGCTGCCTTCAGGGATGCTTGCGGTAGAGCACAGCTGTGCCGTCCTCGTACACCAAGGTCCAAGAGGGGCTCGCTTCCAGGACAGTCGCCAGGGCGACCCCTTTTTCGCAAAGGACCCAATCTACCCGCCATTGTACGAGCACTTCGCTCCACGACGGCTCCACACGCCACACCCGGAGGTACTCCGCGAACAGGGCATCGCCGTAAAGGTCGGCCCGGCCGTCGATGAACACGGGCCAATCCCGTAGACCCCAGATCAGATAACCGCCCCAGTTGTAGCTGTTCAAGAGCCGGCCCCTGGGCTCCTCCCGCAGGCGATCCACGGCACCACGCGGATACCCGGCCTCGCTCACAAAGCCTTCCCGCTGTCCCCACGTCACAAACTCCAGGGCGATGCCGGCCAGCAAGAGGAGCAAGAGCAGCCCCACCCCCCCGTACCATAGCCCGGCCGCCCACCGGCTGGGTCGCCAGGCCCCGTGCCGGCCGACCCCGCCGCGCGGCGCCACACCCCACCCCAGGACCCCTGCCACGCCATACGCGACCAGGGGAACCGCCACACCCACCGCACGCATGGCTCGCAGCCCGAGCCACGTGAACGCGAGCAATGCCAGCGTCTCCGCCGGTGCCATCCCGACGCGGCGCCAGGCCATCCCGGCCAGGAGCAAAAGGAGGAGCAGGGCAAAGAGGAGCCCGGGAGGCTCCTGGAAGTTCGGCGAAAGCCATTCGCCCACATAGTGGGTATGCAGGCTCAAGCCCTCAAAAAAGTAGCGAAACGGATAGACCAGCAGGGCCCAGCCATAAGGGTTCAACAGTACCGCAGCCATGGAAAAGACGCCATACAGCCCCAGGCGCCACCAGCGCCGCCGGTCCAGGGGAAAGGGGTCGCTCCAGAAACGGCCGGCCAGCGCCTCTCCCACCCAAAGACACCCCAGGAGCAGCAGGCCGAAGATGTAGCCGGAGTGGAGGTTCGCCCAGAGGGCAAAAAGGGGAGGCAATAGCCACAGGCGGTTCTTTCCCCGAAATTTGTACAGGTGCCAGAGGTAGAGCACCCCCACAAAGCATGCCAGGCTGATGCTGTTGGGGCGGGTGAGCCACAGGCCGGCCGAGGCGGCGAATGCCGCCAGCACCAGGAGCATGCAGGGGACAAGGCGCGGCCAGCGCTGCCAGGCCATATGGAACAAAAGCCCAAAGGTCCCTATCTGGAGCAGAGCCCGCAGGGGATGCAGCAGAAACGGTGCATCACGATACAGGAGGTAGAGGGCGATGTCGGCAAGCCAGCTATGCGCGATCCAGGGCTTTCCAAAGGCCGTGTAGGAAAAGGGATCGCTGCGGGGGATCCGGCCCTCCTCCAGGATCCATTGTCCGGTGCGCAGGTGCCACCAGAAGTCGGCATCGGTCGCCCGCACCTGCAACGCCAGGGCGAGCAGGAGCAGGCCAAAAGCCACAACAACGGCCGTCTGGGGGCGGATTTCCCGCCACCAACGACTGGAGGACGGTATGGGGCCAAACGACATGCTGGACCCCCGCTTCCGCGCATCTGCCACAGGCCGCACCGTTAGCCGGATTATAGCACGGCACCGGTTCCAAACGCAACCGCACGCCGTCGTTCGGGCATCAAAGGGCGGCAAACCCTTCCAGAATGCGCGCGATGTGCCGGGCACCGTTCAGCCAGTCCTGGAGGCGTACGTGCTCATCCGGCGCGTGGGCGCGGTTGTCCCAGTAGCCGACCCCGGCAAAGACCACCGGGAGGTCCCCCAGTGGCCCGGCAAAGGCATAGATCGGCGTGCTACCCCCTTCCAGAGGGACAAGCAGGGCCGGCCGCCCGTAGACCTCCGCACCGGTGCGCGCCGCCAGGGCCACAAACGGGGCGTCGGCCGCGGTCTTGGCGGGCCACATCGCGCCCAAGCACTGGACGGATACATCCCCGAACCCTTCCCGTTGGAGGTGGGCGGAGAGCTTCACGAGCACGTCGTTGGGATCCTGGCCAGGCACCAGGCGAAAGTCCACCTTGGCTGCTGCCCGGGCGGGCAGGACCGTCTTCATGCCCGGCCCTTGATAGCCGGCGGTCAGCCCGGCGATGTTACAGGTCGGTTCAAAGACCGCGCGGTTCAGCTCCTTCCCGCGCAAGCCACGCACGAACTCCCTAACCCCGTAGATCTGGCGCTCCAGCTCCTCGTAGTCGGGAAGTGCCTCCAGCAGCTCTTCGTCCAGGGGGGAGGGAGGAAGCGCCCCCTCGTAAAAGCCGGGGATGCGCACCCGCTCGTCCGGCCCTTTCAGGCTGGCCAGCGCCCATACGAGGCGCCAGGCCGCATTGGGCAGCCGGTGGGCCGCGCCGGAATGGGCATCGCGCGTCAGCGTCTGCACGCTCAGCTCCACGCTCAGGACGCCGCGCACCCCCAGCGTGAGCACCGGCCGGCCCTCGGGGTCGATGCCGCCGCCCTCCCAGATCGCTCCCTGGGCCCGCAGGAGGTCCAGGTGTTCCTGCACGAAGGAGACGACATGCGGGCTTCCGATTTCCTCCTCTCCCTCGACCACGAAGGTCACCCCGCAGGGAAGCGATCCCCGGTGCGCCTCACGCACGGCATCTAGCGCCGCCAGGCGGGCCACAAGCTCCCCCTTGTCGTCACACGCCCCTCGGGCATAGAGCGCGCCATCCCGAAGCGTGGGCTCGAAGGGCGGCGAGCTCCACAGCTCCAGCGGCTCGGGAGGCTGGACGTCGTAGTGGTTGTAGAACAGGAGCGTTCGCGGGGATATGCCGTCCGCATGGCCATAGACGATCGGTGCCCCCGGCGTGGGAAAGATCCGTACCGCAAGCCCGTGCGCCTCCAGCATCCGACCGACGAGCTGCGCGCACTCGACCATCCCTTCCCCACGCGCGGAAACGCTGGGCTGGGCACACAGGCGCGCCGTCTCCTCGAGATAACGGTCCAGATGCTCGCTCAAGTAGGCATCGATCCGCCGTTCGATCGGCCGCATCTGCATTCTCCTCGTCGAGATCCGTTCCGGAGCCACGCGAACGGTTGACGCTGGTCCTTTGTCAGGGCAAGCCCCGCCCCATTCGCCGCGGGAAGGATAGCACAGAAAAGGGCCACGGTCAAGCCGAGCTCTTGACAAGCGACTGTCGCCATGCTAGCATCGCAATCGAGGGACCGCGTCTGTGTACAGCAAGGAGGAGAAGCGATGAGGGGACGATGCAGTCTCGTACTGGCGGCGCTGCTGGCCGGGATGCTCGGGTGGTTTGCCGCACCGGTGCCCACGGCGACCGCCGCGCACCCACCGCGCGCCAAGTGGACCTTCATGGTCTACATCGACGGCGATAACAACCTCGAGCGATACGTCACCCTCGACATCGAAACGGAGCTGGCTCAGCCAGGGTCGAACGCGGACGTCCACGTCGTTGCCCTGGCGGACCGCATCCCGGGCTACGACAACTCCGCCGGAGACTGGACGACCACCAAGCTTTTCTATATCACCCCAGGGATGCGAGCGACCCCCGAAAATGCGTTGGCCGATTGGGGAGAACGGAACATGGGGGATCCCCAGACGCTGCGCGAGTTCATCCAGTGGGCCCAAGCGAACCACCCGGCCGACCACTATGCCCTCATCCTTTGGGACCACGGCTGGGGCTGGAGGCCCTACCAGACGATGTGGGACGAGACGGACAACGACTCCCTGGACCAGCACGAGATCCTGGCCGTCCTTCAGGCGGTGGGCGGGGTGGATGTCGTCGGCTATGACGCCTGCGAGCAACAGATGATCGAGGTGGAAACCACCTGGCGTGGGTACGCGCAGGCGATCGCCGCTTCGCAGGAGGATGTCGGCTGGAACGGGTTCGAGTACGACCAGGTGCTCACGGCGCTCCAGGCCAATCCGACGATGACCGGCGAGCAGCTCGCGGTGGAACTGGCGCGCAGCATGAAGGATTGGACAAGCGCGGCCGTGGCGCTGAACCCCGCCTGGGATGCCCTGCTTACCGCGGTAGACGAGTGGTCGATCGCCCTTCTCGACGGTCTGCCGACCTACCAATCCGCCTACGACAAGGCCTACAAGTTCACCCAGGCGATGGCCGACCCCACGAACAAGGACCTCTACGACGCAGCAAAGGAGATCCAGGCCCGGGTAAGCGACCCGACGATCCGGGCCAAGAGCCAGGCGGTCATGGATGCCGTCACCGCCGTCACCCTCTACGAGTGGCACAAGAACGGCTACAAGGATGCGCACGGCATCGGCATCTTCTGGCCGCGGACACGCAGCGACCTGGACGAACCTTCTTCTCCCGAGAACGACTTTGAGTACTACCGCACGCTCCTTTTCTCCCAGCGCACCCACTGGGACGAATTCATCGCTGTCTATGCCGACCGCGATCGATGAGCGTGGAGAAAGCGGGGCCCCCGGCTTCCGCTGTAAGAAGCCGGGGGCCCCCCGTGTGGGAATTGCCTGTCGCGGGAGCGGGGCGTTTCCGTCCCCCCCCCAGGAGCAAGAGCCGCCTGGGGAATGGTCGCGCTACCCTCCCAGGACCACGGCTTCGATTCCCAGGATGCGGCACACCCAGCGCAGTTCCTCGACCCAATCGCCATAGACCCCGTGGATGTGGTTGGAGCTGTAGCGGGCCACGAACTCTTCCGGGCCGACTTGGAAGCGCGCGAAGGCATGGGGCCATTCCCAGGTTGTCGCGCGGGCCTTTTCCTCCGCTTTCTGCGGGGGGAACTCCAGGAAAACGGCGGGGACGATGGCCATCCAATAGCGCCCATTGCGACGCGCCATCCGGGCAAGCGTCACCTGGCCGGGTGCAGCGATGTGCTGCACAGAGGCCCCTCCCGCCGGGAAGTAAAAGACCTCTGGAAGCAACCGTACGTGGGCCAGGTTCTCTTTCGGGTCGAAAGAGCGGCCGGCGAAATAGGTCGGGTGCTGGCCCGAGTTCACCAGGTGCCAGCAATCGTCCCCGGCGTCGTAGTGGCGCACGTCGGCAAAGAGCACCGGAGTACCTGACAGGTGCTTGAGGATCTCCATGGTGAGCGCGCCATCCGAATCGGCCTCCGTAGCGCAGACGATCGGCTCATGGGGCCCCTCCCAGTCGTACGGGTCGTTCAGGAACGCTTCCGTCAGGTCCATCGTGCAGAAAGCGTTCGTCAGCTCTGGCTGCCCCTTGATGCCGCAGAAGTCCAGATCCCACTCCGCGATCAGGGCGCGGACGGCGTAGTAGCTGCGGATCTGTCGCTCCAGCGTCTCCGGCGTCAGGCTGCGGCCATCGTAGGCGACAGCGGCACACATCGTCTCCAACCAGCGGCGGGCACCGGTCACCCGCGCCTGAGGCACGTCCGCTGCCCGACGCACGATTTCCCACTGATCGATGTGCTCGATGTCGATGCCGAAATCGCGCTGCCATTGGGCCAGATCGGGGACGGCCGTGTACATGCCCATCGAACGTCCACCGAAGATCCCGTAGGTCTCTCCTTTCAGCCGGTGCACGGCGCTGGCCGCGCGCAGGAAGGCAAGCACGCGGGCGCGCACCTGCGGGTCGGCGATGTCGCCCGAAATGCGGTGGTGGAGTACCCCAATCGCGTCCAGCGCGCCGGCCGAGGCGAGCATGCCGACCAGGCCCGGGTACTCCGGGTTGATGTTGGAAAAGCAGAGGAACGGGCCGGGGGCAAAGCGGCTGGCGATGGCCGTGAGGTGTGGAAAGGCCCACACGGCATAGTTCAGGATGGTGCACTCGGCGCCGGCGTCCGCCAGGCGTTTCCCCTCGTTGCGCGCCTGCTCGGGAGTACCGATGATCTCCCCAGCAACCGGCTCGATCTCCCCCGTATCCTCCAGGGCCTGCACCAAGCGGGCCTGGAAGTGAAGGTTCATTTCGTAGAGCTGACGGTAGGCGAAATCCCGCCCGTCCGAGAAGGTCAGGATGCCCACTTTGCGGCGACGCATGATACCCTCCTTCACCCAAGTCAGGATCTCCGGAGCCCGGTCTTCCGATCCAGCGGCGATCGCGGTCGTTTCGCCCATTGTACCGCAAAAGCGGCCTTTACCACCCCAGGTTGCTGCGCTGGGGATCGCAACGGCGGCCGGCCTGCATGACCATCCGCACGTCCCGCAGCGCCAGGATGTCCACCAGCGGATCGCCACGCACGGCGATCAGATCGGCGATCTTCCCGGGGGCGAGCGTTCCTACCTGGTCGTCTATGCCCAGGAGTTCCGCACCGTGCTTGGTCAGCGCAAGCAGGGCGTATCGATTGGACACCCCCAGACCCACCAGGTGGCGCGCCTCGCGCCACAGGGACGCATGCGTGCTATCGGTCGCCAGGCATACCTTCACCCCAGCGCGGATCGCTTCCGGCAGGTAACGGGCCGTCTGCTCCCTTGCCCGCTCGACCTTTTCCCGCCACCAGTCGTACTTCCAGGTGGGAAACGTCTCGAAGCCGGTCTCCTCATCAAAGAAGAGCTGGAGGTTTGGATCGCTCAGGTAGGTGCCGTAACGCACCATCCACTCGATGTCCTGTTCCTCCAGCAGGTTCCCGTGCTCGATGCTATCCACCCCTACCTCCATCGCCCAACGCATGGCCGGCCCGCCGATGGCGTGGGCGGCCACCTTCATCCCCAGGGCGTGGCTTTCCTCCACCGCCGCGCGCAGTTCTTCCTGCGTGTAGGCCGGCTCACCGGTGAGGTCTCCCCGCAGGTAATCGAGGAAACCGGGACCGTTCTGCACGTTGGTCGCAAAGATCTTGGTGCACTGGGCGCCCAGAAAAAAGTTCTCCCGGATGCGCCGGCGGATCTCCTCCGGGCCGTCGGCGGGAAAGGCCAACATGGCCGCCGTGCCGTGGCTGGGCCGCAGGGCTCGCACGCAGATCACCAGGCGAGGCCCGGGGATCTCACCGCGGCGGATCGCCTCGCGGAAGCGAAGCTCCACATCATCCCGATCGCCCAGGGTGCGCATCGTGGTCACCCCGGAGGCCAGGTCGTCACGGAGGCTCATAGAGCCCCGCAAGACCAGGGTTGGCAGATCCAACGCCTCGTGGCTTTCCAGGGCATAGCCATAGCGGTTGTCGGCCGTGATGTGGGCGTGGGTATCGATCAACCCCGGAAGCACGGTCTCTTCCCGGCAGTCGATCACCGTGCTGTCGGGTGGCACCCGGACTTCTTCGGGCCGTCCAAGGGCGACGATGCGTTCCCCCTCCACCACGACGACGCCGTGCGGAATCGGGGGAAGCGCAGGATCGGCGATCAATTGCTTGCTGTAGATGACCGTTGTCATCGCATTTCTCCTTTCGACCTCAACAGGCACCGTCCAGGACGCGCCAGCAGCGCACGCGATGCCCCGGAGCAGCCTCGGCCAGCACCTGTGGTTCCTGCTGACACCGCTCGGTCACAAAGGGACAACGGCGGTAGAGGTTGCAGCCCCGGTAACCTGCGGGGAGCTGCAGCACCTCGCCGCGCACGCGGACGCGCCGCGCGGCCGGCGCTTGCGCAAGGAGCCCCAGGAGCGTGGCCGCAAGCAGGCTTTGGGTGTACGGGTGAAGCGGATGCGCCAGTACTTCCTCCACCGGGCCTTCCTCCAGCACCTGCCCCAGGTACATCACGAGCATATAGTGCCCCATAGCCCGCACGACGCGCAGGTCGTGCGAGACCAGGAGGTAGGCCAGCCCGCGATCGGCCTGCAGCTCCAACAGCAGGTTGATCACCTGGCCCCGCACGGACATATCCAGGGCCGATGTGGGCTCGTCGAGAAAGATGAAAGCAGGCCCGGGGGCTAGCGCGCGGGCCACACCCACGCGCTGGAGCTGCCCTCCGCTCATCTCGGAAGGGTAGCGCATGGCCATCTCGGGCTCCAGGCCCACGCGCTGCAGGAGGCGAGCGACCTCTGCTTCCTTCTCACGGCGGCTCAGGTCGCTCCGCAGCCGCAGGGCGTCCAGGAGGGCCGCGCCGATAGACATCATCGGGTTGAAGGAGGCCAGAGGGTTCTGAAAGACCATCTGCACCGCGCGGCGGTAAGCCAAACGCTCCTCGCCAGCGAGGGAGGTCAGAGGCTTGCCCCGGAAGTGCACCTGGCCGCTGTCCGGCGGTAAGAAGCCAAGGACGAGCTTGCCCACGGTGGTCTTGCCGCACCCGCTTTCCCCCACCAGGGCCACCGTCTCCCCAGGCCGTACGGCAAAGGAGACCTCGTTCACTGCGGTGACCACGGTGCGGCGGGCCAACGACTGGCGTACGCGGAAGCGTTTCACCAGTCCACGGGCTTCGAGGATCGGCAAACGGTTCGGCTCACCGCACGCCATCGCAGCCTCACACGACGTGACAGGCGACCCGATGTCCCGGGGCCACCTCTACCGTAGGCGGGTGGATCTCCCGGCACATCTCGCGCGCTTGCGGACAACGGTTGAAAAAAGCGCATCCCTTAGGCTCCTGGTATAGTTGGGGCACGCGGCCGGCGATGTAGGGCAGGCGCCGGCCCTCTTTCGGCTCGAAGCAATCGAGCAACGCCCGCGTATAGGGGTTGATCGGATTCCGGAGCACCTCGGCAAGCGGCCCGCTCTCGACCACCTCGCCGGCGTACATCACCACCACCTCTTCGCACACCTCTGCGATCACCGCGATATCGTGAGAAATCAGCACAAGGCTGGTGCCCGAGCGCTGGACCTGCTCTTGGATCAGGTCCAACACCTGGGCCTGGATGGTCAGGTCCAGCCCGGTGGTCGGTTCGTCGGCGATGAGCAGGCGCGGGGAGCAAATCAGCGCCATCGCGATCATCGCCCGCTGGGCCATCCCGCCGCTGTACTGATGGGGATAGGCGCGGGCGCGGCGCGGGGCATCCGGGATCCCCATCGCGTCCAGCATGGCCACGGCGCGTTCCCATGCCTGGCGGGGGCTTCCTCCCTCGTGATGGCGGTAGACATCGGCGATCTGCTCTCCCACCGGGAAAAGCGGGTTGAGGGCAGCGGCGGCGTTCTGGAAGATGAGGCTGATCTCCCGGCCCCGCAGGCGCTGCATCTGAGGTTCGGGCAGGCGGAGGAGGTCGCGGCCGTCGTAGAGCACTTTCCCGCCGCGGATGACCCCGCTGGGAGGAAGGAGGCGCAGGATAGAGAGCGCGGTCATCGATTTGCCCGAGCCGCTTTCGCCGATGATGCCCAGGCGTGCGCCCCGGCGCACGGTGAAAGAGACACCCCGCACGGCATGCACCGGCTGTTCCCGGGGCCCAACGACGGCGCGCAGCTCACGGAGCTGGAGGAGGGCCTGTTCGCTCATCCTTCCGCCTCGCGCAGGAGGGAGCGGCGTAGCCGCTGGCCCAGGTCGTGTAGGGCAAAGGCCGCCAGGAAAGTCGCAAGGCCGGGAAAGAGGGCCGGCCACCACATGCCAAAGACGATGTAGTTGGCCCCCAGGCTGATCATCGATCCCCACTCCGGGTGAGGGATCTTGACCCCCAGGCCGATGAAGCTCAACCCAGCCACCATTTGCACGGCATAGGAACAGCTCAACGAAAACTGGGAAAAGACCGGCACCAGGGTATTGGGAATGATATGGCGCACCACCAGGGAGCCGGTCGTGTGCCCAGCACAGCGGGCGGCGAGCACAAAATCGCTCTCCCGCAGGGGCAACGTGACGCTGCGCACCATCTTCAGGTAGACCGGGACGTTCAGGAAAGCCAGGATCAGCACCAGGTTGACCAGGTTGTTCCCCAGCGCGGCCATGACCGCCATCGCGAAAAGGATCTGGGGAAAGGCCTGCATGACTTCGGTCAGCCGGGTGAGCGCCTCGTCCACCCAGCCGCCCAGGTAGCCGGCCAACGCTCCCAACGGGATGCCGGCGGCAATCCCCAACAGCACCGATAGCACGGCCACGGTGAGGTCGGTGCGTGTGGCATAGAGGACGCGGGAGAAGATGTCCATGCCGTAGGGGTCGGTCCCGAACCAGTGGCGGGCTGAAGGGGGCTGGAGTTTCTCCCCTGGGGAAGGGGTCAGCGGGTCGTAGCGGGCGAGCTGGGGAGCAAAGACGGCGCCCAAGAGGAGCAACGCCAAGATGATCACCGGCGGGCAGAAAAGCCACCGACGTAAGGTGCGCCAGCGGGGACGGCGGAAGAGGACGACCGGCGTTTCGGCAAGCGGCACTTCGGCCATGGGTGCACCCTTCCTTGAACGCTCACTGCGCCCGGATGCGTGGATCGACGGCAAAGGAAACCAGATCCGCAACCAGGTACGCCAGGGCGTAGAAGAGGGCGCTCAGCAGCACCACCCCGACGATCGGTTCGTAGTCGAAATGGTTCATGGCATCCACCGCATAGAGCCCCAGCCCGGGCCAGGCAAAGACCGTTTCCACCAGTACCGTGCCGCTCATAAGGTACCCAAAGGTCATCGCCAGGACGGTGATCAACGGGACGACAACGTTCTTCAGGGCATAACGAAAGTAGATCGCGCGTGCGGGCATGCCATAGGCACGCGCCGTGCGGATATAGTCGCTGGCAAGGACCTGCAAGAGCGTGGTGCGGGTGATCTGGAGTGTGGCAGGCACCGAACCAAGGGCGAGCGTCACTGCGGGCAGTACCAGGTGGCCCAGGGCGGAGCGAAAGGCTACATGGTCCCGGGCCAGCAGGCTATCGACCAGGAGCAGGCCCGTCACCCGAGGAGGAGCAGCGATCTGGTCGGCCAAGCGGCCCAGGGGCGCGGGAAACCAGTGCAGTCGAAAGAAAAAGAAGTAGATCAGGAGCAGGCCGACCCAGAAGGAGGGCATACTGACCCCCAGCTGCGAGAGGAACTGGGCGAAGCGGGCGATGATCCCTCGAGGGCGGGCGGCGGCTAGCACCCCTAACGGCACTCCGCCGAAAACGATGAGCCACATGGCCGCGGTCACCAGCTCGAAGGTGGCCGGAAGCCTGAGGCGGATGTCCTCGAGCACAGGGCGAAAGGTATAGCGCGACATCCCGAGGTCACCGCGGGCAACGGCCCAGAGGTAACGCAAGTACTGCTCGTAGAGCGGCCGATCCAGCCCCATCTGATGGATCATATTGTCCAGGATCTCCTTGTTGGCCTGTTGGCCAACCAGGAGATAGACGGGGTTGCCCAGGAGGCGGGTCACGATGAAGGTGACCGTGCAGACCCCGAGCAGGACGAGGAAGATCATTGCCGCCCGGCGGAGGATGTAGAGCAGTGGTCCAAGCCAAGGGGACCTCATCGTACCTCCTACCAAAACAGGGCCTGGCTGCCGGGCCGGGCCCGGGCGATCGGCGCCCGGCCCGGCAGGGCCCGGATACCGCTATTTGCGGTAGAGCGGGTAGTACCAGAGCAGGTGGTCCGGCAGGTGGACGTAACCCTCGATATCCGCGCGCATGGCCAGCTCAAAGTTCGGCTCAGCCAGGATCAACGTCGGGGCGTCCTCGATGATGATCCGCTGGAACTCCCGGGCCAGCTCGGCCTTCTTCTCGCGGTCCTCGGGCCGCCAGAGCCGGACCATCTCCTCGATCAGCCGGTCGACCTCGGGGTTGGAGTAGTTCATCCAGTCGATGACCACCCCGGTCTTGTAGAAGCAGAGGCCGATGTAGGCGGGGTCATCGACGTACCAGAGGAGATCCCGCAGCCACATCTGGTGGGTGCGCTTGTCGAGTCCCTCGGCAAAGACTGCGGCCGGCTGCTTATTGATGGTCAGGTTCACGTTGATCTGCTTGAAGGTGCTCTGCAGCAGGATGGCCAATTCCTCGATGATCGGGTCGCCGGCCGGGATGTCCAGCGTAGCGTCGAAGCCGTTCGGATAGCCGGCCTGGGTGAGCAGCTCGCGGGCCTTGTCCAGGTCGAAGGTATACGGCCAGAGCCCGCTCACGTGGAACTGTCCCCGCTGGGCTACCGGGCTGTCCGGCTTGAGCGCACGCCCTTTGAAAACATCGTTGATGATCGTATCGTACGGGACGGCGTAGGAGAGCGCCTGGCGCACCAGCTTGTTGTCGAATGGAGGCATGGTGTTGTTTAAGCCGACGTGGTACTGGTTGCGGCTGGGGATGGAGAGTACCTTGACGCCAGGGGCGTTCCGCAGCGCATCCAGTTCGGTCATGCTGAGCTGCTCGGCGATGTCCACGCTGCCCTGTTGAAGGAGGAGCACGCGGTCGGCCGAGGAGGGGACGACCTTCAGGACGACCTTATCGAAGTACGGAGGGCCCGCCCAGTAGTCCGGGTTGGCCCGCAGCACCATCTCCACGCCCGGAGTCCAGGACTCGACATAGTACTCGCCGCTGGCCGCGTCGTGCTTGGCCTTCCAGGTGGTCGCCCAGGGGTCGTCGGCCGTGGCGTGCTTTTTCATCTCCACGCTATCGACCGGGGCCTGGGACTGGTCCCGGAAGAGGTAGAAGAAGAAGGGGCTGGGCTGGGAGAAGTGCAAACGGAAGGTCATGTCGTCGATCTTTTCCCAGCCGTCGATATAGGCGGTCTGGATGTTCCACAACCAACCGGATTTGGTCTGGGTCCCACGCTCGAAGTAGTAGAGAAAGTCGTCGGCAGTGACCGGGTTGCCGGTGTGGTTGAACTTCATGCCCTTGCGCACGTGGAGCGTGATGCTCAGCCCGTCGGGAGAGAGTTCCCAGGACTCGATGGCTGACCCCTCGATCTTGCTCGCGTCGTAGACGGTAAACCCTTCGGGCGAGGTCGTGCGCCCGTACAGGAACCACTGGTCCTGGGTGTTATAGTTCACCTCGTTGGAGAGCTGAAAGTGGGAAAAGTCGGAGTCGAGCGTCTCCACGTCTCCCGCGACGGCGATGGTCAGGACGTGTTCCTCCTCAGGCGTGGGGGCGGCAGTAGGTTGAGGGGCCGTAGTGGCTCCCGGTGGTGGGGGTGGCTGCGTGGGAGCGACGGTCGTAGGGGTAGGCCCGCAGGCCGCCAGTACCGGTACGAGGATCAGGCCGGTCAGGACAACGAACCAGGGTAGCCGTTTCATCGGGTTCACCTCCTTGCGTGGACGTACGGGGTCGGTACAGGACTGCGGTACCGGCCGTGAATCCCAGCGATCGTTGCCTTTGTCGTCATCGACACCTCCTTCGGCACTCGTGCCAGCGCGCCCCCGCGGATGGGCGCGCTGGCAAGGGACAGGGGACGGTTCCCCGGGGAATCACCGGTCAGGTCGCGCTACCGCACGACTGACGGACGATCAGCTGTGTGTGGAGCACGACCTCCTGGGCCGGCCGGTCGGGGTCGGCAATCCGCGCCAGGAGGAGCTCGGCGGCGGTGCGTCCGAGGTCATAGGCCGGCTGAGCGACGGCGGTCAGGGCGGGGTTGAGGGAGGCGGCCCAGGGCATATCGTCAAAGCCCACAATAGCGACATCGCGGGGGATCGCCAGCCCTTGCTTGTGGATCGCGTTGAGGGCTCCGAGGGTCATCAGGTTATTGGCGGCAAAGATGGCCGTGGGTCGGTTGGGCAGGGAAAGGAGTTCGCAAGCGTGGCGGTAGCCGCTTTCCTGCTTGAAATCGCCGACGCGGATCAGCTCCGGATCGACAGGGATCCCGTGGTCGCGCAGGGCCTGCAGGTAGCCTTCCTGGCGCTCGCGGCCGGTGGAGATCTCCAGGCGTCCCCCGATGAGGCCAATGCGTCGGTGGCCCAGGCGGATCAGGTGGCTGACCGCCTGGTAGGCACCCTGGACATTGTCCACGACGACGGTATCGATAGCCAGCCCGCGAATACGGCGGTCCATGGCGACCACCGGGATCCCGTGCTCCAGGAAGGCAGCACAGGTGGTACACTTCTCGTCCGTAGGGGAGATGATCACACCGGCCACCTTTTCCGCCAGAAGCACGCGGGTATAGAGCGCCTCGCGCTCCACCTGCTCGTCGGCGTTGCACAATAGCACGCTATAGTCCCGGGCGTAGGCCACATCCTCGATGCCACGCACGGCCGCGGTGAAGAAGGGGTTGGTGATATCGGAGAGGATCAGCCCGAAGATATGGGTGATCCCCATGCGCAGGCGCTGGGCGACACGGCTGGGCTGATAGCCGAGCTGCTCGATGGCGGCCAGTACCCGGGCACGGGTCTGGGGCGAGATGTGGGGATGCTTGTTGATCACACGGGAGACGGTAGCTGGGGAGACCCCCGCAAGGGCAGCGACATCTTTGACTTGAACTCGCCGCATGGCAGCACCCTGCAATCGTTTTCAGAAATCGATTTCAATATACCACAACCGGATGGATTTGTCAAGACCGGGACAGGGAATCGCCTGCACAAGATTGTGCCCAGACAAAGGAAGAAACCGGTCCCCGCCTCCGTAAGATGGATGGTTCCTTACTGCAGGAGGCTCCATCTGCCTGGAAGTTCGCGGGCTTTCGAGGGTAGAGAATGATTTGCCGGTTGGGGCAAGTCGCCGTTTCCTCAGCAAAGGGCTTTCTGCCAACCCAGCCAAAGCTCGGCACAGCGCCCTGTCCGCACGGCACCACCGCTCAGTCGCGCTTGTTTTCCTCCGCCCGGCCGTCGCGTAGCGCAGCTTCCCAGACCTGATCCACGGTGTCCACAAACACGAACTGCAGATCCTGCCTTAGCTCGGCGGGTACTTCCTCCTCCAGGTCCGCTTGGTTGCGGGAGGGGAGGATGACCGTACGGATCCCGGCGCGACGCGCGGCGAGTACCTTTTCCTTGATGCCGCCCACCGGGAGCACCCGGCCCCGAAGGGTGATCTCCCCGGTCATGGCGACGTCATCGCGCACCGGCCGGCCGGTGAACAGCGAGGCCAGCGCCGTGGCGATCGCCACACCGGCCGAAGGCCCATCCTTCGGCTGCGCTCCCTCCGGGATGTGCACATGCACGTCGATACGGTCGTAGAAGTCGGCGGGCAGGCCGAGCCGGTCGGCCTGGGAACGCACGTAGCTCAGCGCCGCCTGGGCCGATTCGCGCATCACATCGCCCAGCTGCCCGGTGAGGATCAGCTGTTTTCCCCCGGGCATCTTGGTGGCCTCGATGAAGATAATCTCGCCGCCCATCGGGGTGACTGCCAGGCCGGTGGCCACCCCGGGCACCTCGGTGCGTTCGGCCACCTCGGCATAGTAGCGGCGCGGGCCCAGGTACTGCCGCACCTGCTCCACACCGATCACGATCGGGCCGGCCTTTCCGGCAGCGATCTCGCGCGCCACTTTGCGACACAGGCTGCCGATTTCCCGCTCCAGGTTGCGCACGCCCGCCTCGCGGGTATATTCGCGAATCAGGAGCCGGATCGCCTCATCCTCGATCCGGATGTCGTTTTCGCTCAGCGTGTGCTCCTCTATCTGGCGCGGCACAAGATAACGCCGGGCGATGTGGAACTTCTCCTCCTCGCTGTAACCCGCCAGCCGGATGATCTCCATCCGGTCCAACAGTGGCGGAGAGATCGTTTCCGCCACGTTGGCCGTGGTGATGAAAAACACCTTCGAAAGGTCAAAGGCGACGTCCAGATAATGGTCGCGGAACTCCCGGTTCTGCTCCGGATCCAGCACCTCGAGCAACGCCGAGGCCGGGTCGCCCCGGAAATCCCTTCCCACCTTGTCGATCTCGTCCATCATGAAGACGGGGTTATTCGAACCGACCCGCCGGATGGCCTGGATGATCGTTCCCGGCATGGCACCGATATAGGTGCGCCGATGGCCACGGATTTCCGCTTCGTCGTGGACGCCGCCCAGCGAAATGCGGATGAACTTGCGCCCCATGGCCCGGGCGATCGAACGGCCCAAGGAAGTCTTGCCCACCCCTGGCGGGCCAATGAAGCAAAGGATCGCCCCTTTGCCCCGCTGGGCCTCTTCCTCCTTGCCAGCCTCCGTGCGTTGCAGCCGCAGCTGGCGTACGGCGAGAAACTCCAGGATGCGTTCCTTGACCTTCTCCAGGTCGTAATGGTCCTCATCGAGCACCTGTCGCGCACGCTCGATGTCCAGGATGTCCTCCGTGCTCTTGGCCCAGGGAAGGGAAGCCAGCCACTCCAGGTAGGTGCGGATCACGCCGTATTCCGCTGCTGCCGGGGGCATGTCCGCCAACCGCCGAAGTTCGCGCTCCGCCTGCTCTTTGGCCTCTGGCGGTAGATTCGCTTCCTCCAGCGCCTTGCGCAACCGCTCGATCTCGATCTGCGTCTCGTCCGCCTCGCCCAACTCCTGGCGGATCGCCTTCAGCTGCTCGCGCAGGAAATACTCCCGTTGGGCCTTGTCGATCCCGGTCTGCACCTGCGATTGGATCTTCTTGCCCAGTTCCAGGACCTCGGTCTCCCGCGTGAGCACGGTCACCAGCCGGCGGAGCTTCTCCTTGACGCTATCCTCCTCCAGGATCGCCTGCCGCTCCTCCAGCTCCATGCGGATGCTCGCCGCCAGTACATAGGCCAACTGGCGCGGATCCTCCACGTTCATGATGAGCGCCTGCAGCTCCTCGGACATCTGGGGGACGAGCGAGGCGAGCTTCTGGAACAGCTCCATCAGGTTGCGCATCAGCGCTTCGACCTCGATGTCCTCCTCAACCGTTTCCGGCGCCCGTTCCACCCGCGCACGCAGGTAAGGATCGGTCGAAATGTACTCCACAATGCGGATGCGCTCCAACCCCTGGACCGCAAGCCTCAGGGAACCATCCGGAAGCTTCAGCAGTTTGTGGACAAGGGCCATCGTCCCCACGCGGTAGAGTTGCCGTTCCGGGGAGAACTCTCCTTCCTCCGCTTCCGCGCGTGGCCGCACCGTGACCAGGCCGATCAGGCGCGCACCGAGCACGGCGTCATCCACCAGTTTGACCGCACGCGGTTCGGTTACCGCCAGCGGAAAGACAGTGCGCGGGAAGATCACCACGTTCTGCAGAGGAAGGATGGAGAGCTCCGGAGGTACCTGCAGGCCTCCTGCCCCGCGCTCGCCTTCCCCCTGGGAAGGGCCTCCGCCGGAACTTCCATGGGCCTCTACATCCGCTAGGAAAAGAGGACGCACGCCCTCAAACCAACAACGATCGATGGCCATCGCGGCCTCCTCCGCCGTCCGCGCCCGAGGCGCGCATCAATGCCCCTCGTCCACGTTGATCTCGACGCGCCGCGCCTCCTGGCCGGGACTCACACGACGGGGCAAATGGATCCTCAGGAACCCGTCCTCGTAGGTCGCCTCCACGGCGTCCTCCTGAACCGGCCAGGGGAGGAAGATCTGCACGCAGAACGGACCGTAGTTCACCCCCATCTGGTGATAGGAGAGCTGTTCGGCCGGCCGGTCGTCCGGTCGGAAGCCGGAGACCGTCAGGGTACGCTCGTCCAGGATGACGTCGATCTCCTTTTCCCGCATGCCCGCCAGCTCCATCTTCACCACCAGCCCGGCCTGCGTCTCGTAGACATCGGTGGGAGGACGCCAGGTCTCCTGAGGACAATACACTCCGCCTGTGTGACGCCCCCACATGTCGCTGAAAAGGCGCTCCATTTCGCGCTGGACGAACTCCAGGTCCTGAAACACAACCCGGCGAATGATCCGCATGGCGACCTCCGCGGCACCCGGTCCTGTGGCGGCGCCTGTAATCAAACCGTGCGACCGAACCTCCACGCGAAACGCTGCTAGCTACAATTCTAACAGCCGCCTACCGGCCTGTCAATCGCGATTGACAAAGCCGCGGCTTGCCGCTATGATGGCGGGACGGATCGGCCCCTGGAGGCCGTAGGAAACGAGGGGATCGTGAAGCTCGAAGCTCGCTCCACCGAAAGCGCGTTGCCGGCTGCTCTGTGGGGCCATGTGCGGCGGCACTGGCAGATCTACATCGGGCTGCTAATCAGCGCCTTTTTCCTCTACCGGATCCTCGCCAAGATGCAGGCCCAGCTCGGGGCGCTCTGGGCGCAGGTGCGTGACGCGCACTACCTGTGGATCGTGCCCGGAGTGGCGGTATACTTCCTCGGGGTTTGGGCACGTACCTGGCGATGGCACTACATGCTCCGGCCGGTGCAGCGCATCCCACTGCACCGGCTTTTTCCCATCGTCTGCATCGGGTACATGGGCAACAACATCTACCCGGCCCGCGCTGGCGAAGTCCTCCGGGCGTACGTGCTGAAACGCGAGGCCAGTGTGAGCATCAGCGCCTCCTTGGCCACGATCGTTGCGGAGCGCATCTTCGACGGGATCGTCATGCTGCTGTTCGTTTTCGTCGGGTTGCCGTTCGTGCCCACGATCCCTCCCGAGTGGCGCCGTGTGGTGGTGCTCTTCACCCTCCTGTTTTTTGGAGCGCTCGGGGTCTTCTTCCTACTGGCCGCTTCCCCGCAGCATACCCAGAAGGTTTCCCTTTGGTTGATCGAGCGCCTCGTCCCACAGCGCTTCCGTGGCCCCCTCCAAGGGGTGGCGGACCGTTTCCTGGACGGGCTCCGTTGCCTGCGTAGCCCGCGCGACCTGGCCATGATCTTCCTTACTTCGGTGGTGATCTGGCTTGCGGAAACGGTCAAGTACTGGTTCGTGATGCACGGTTTTGCCTTCCTTGTTCCCTTCTACGTCCTGATGCTGATGAACGGCGTGGTCAACCTGATGACCACGCTCCCGGCCAGCCCAGGGTACATCGGGACCTTCGACTGGCCGGGGATCGAAGTGCTGGTGAGCTACCTGGGGGAGGCAAGTCGGGGGGTCGCCACGGCTTATACCTTTGTCTTGCACGTGGCCCTCTGGTTTCCGATCACGGCCTTGGGAGCGTTCTACATGCTGCGCAGGGGACTGTCCTGGAGCGCGGTCCGACAGGAGATGGGAGAAGTCGGGCCAAGGAAGGAGGAAAGGTGAGGGTCGCGATCGTCGGCGGGGGCTACACCGGCCTGACCGCCGGGTACGAGCTGGCCCGCGGGGGCCACGAGGTCGAGATCTTTGAGATGGCGCAAGCGCTCGGCGGCCAGGCGCGTACCTTCCCGGTGGCACAAACGCGCCTGGAAGCGTTCTACCACCACTTGTTCCTGAGCGACCGGGACATCCTTTCCCTCGCGGAAGAACTGGGCCTGGCACACCGGATCGCCTGGATCCCTTCGAAAGTGGGCGTCCTGTACGGCGGGCGCATCTACCCCTTCAGCACGCCGCTCGACCTGCTGCGCTTTCGGCCGCTTGCCCCGTGGAACCGGCTCCGCCTGGGGCTGGTGATCCTTTACCTCCAGCACACGCGCAACTGGCGTGCCTTCGAGCGCACCACCGCCGACGCCTGGATCCCCCGGTGGGCTGGCCGGCAGGCCTACGAGGTCCTGTGGCGTTCGCTCCTCTCGGGCAAATTCGGCGATGCCTACAGGCGGGTTTCGATGGCCTGGTTCTGGGGCAAGGTTTTCCTGCGCGGGGGTTCCCGGAGAGGGCTGGGCCCCGAACGGCTGGGATACCCCCAGGGAAGCTTCCAGGTGCTGACCGACGCGCTGGCAGATCGCATCCGCCTCCACGGCGGGCGCATCCGCACTGGGGTTCCGGTCCGGCGGGTGCAGATCGAAGAAGGACGGGCGCGTGCCCTGCTTCTGGGCGACGGCACACAGGCCGGCCCGTTCGATGCCGTAGTTGCCACGGTCCCTTCTCCCGCTTTCCTGGAGATGGTGCCGGAGCTTCCGGAGGCGTATGCCCGGCTCGTGGCCGAGGTCCGCTACCAGGTAGCGCTCTGCCTGGTCCTCCAGCTGCGGCGGCCGCTTAGCCACATCTATTGGCTGAACATCAGCGATCCGGAAAGCCCCTTCGTCGGAGCGATCGAGCACACGAACTATATCCCTCCCGAGACGTACGGCGGCCGGCATCTTCTCTACCTCACGAACTACCTGGCTCCGGGCCACCCGTACCTGGGCTGCACCAAGGAGGAGCTGCTCGCGCACTACCTCCCCGGGATCCGCCGCATCAACCCGGCCTTTACGCCCGAGTGGGTGGAAGCCCTCTGGCTCTTCCAGGACCCCGGTGCTCAACCGGTGGTCACCCCGAACTACTCGCAGCGCATCCCGCCCCACCGCACGCCGATCCCCGGGCTGTACCTGGCCAACACGACCCAAATCTACCCCGAGGATCGTGGGACGAACTACAGCGTGCGCCTGGGGCGCAAGATCGCTCGGGAAATCGCCCCTGCGTAACGCCCTTGCCCTGGAGGTGGACGATGCTTCGTACCTGGTGGACCATCCTGAGCACGGGAAATATCCCGCCGGGCCGGCCGATGGACCCCGTTTCCCGCTGGCTTCTGGCAACCCGCGCCGAAGTGCTCTCCATGACCATCACGTCGGGGATGATCGGCGGGCTGCTCGCACAGCCGAAAGAGCCGCGGCAGTGGCTGCTGTGGCTGGCCTGCGTGGTGGGGATTACCCTGGCACACGCCAGCAACAACCTGCTGAACGACTATTTCGACTACAAGGCCGGCCTGGACACCCCGGATTACGCCCGCGTGCAGTACGCGCCCCACCCGATCGTCGGGGGGCTGATGAGCGAGCGCACGCTGCTCGCCGGGGCAGGCATCCTCCTGGGAATCGATGCGTTGATCGCCGCCCTCCTGGCCTGGCTGCGGGGGTGGCCGGTGCTCCTCTTTGCCGGACTGGGCCTCTTCATCAGCATCTTTTACACCGCCGAGCCGATCCGGCTGAAGCGCGTGGGGCTGGGGGAATTGGCAGTCTTTGTGGTGTGGGGTCCGCTGATGACCGGCGGCACCTACTTCGTGGTCGCCGGCCGGCTCCCCTGGTGGGTATGGCTGGCCTCCCTGCCCTACTCCTTCATTGTGACCACGGTACTCCTGGGGAAGCATATCGACAAGGTGGAGATGGATGCCGCACGCGGGGTGCGCACGGTCCCTGTCCTGCTCGGGGAAAAGCGCGCACGGGCGTTGACCCAGGGGCTGATGCTCCTCTTCTACCCGCTGATCGTTGCCCTGGTGCTCGTTCCGGCGTCCGATACGCCGTGGGGCCATGCATTACCGGTGTGGACGCTGCTTGCGGTTCTTTCGATCCCGCGCCTTCTCCGCATCCTGCGCGCCTACAACGCCCCCAAGCCCGCCGAGCCGCCTCCGGGGTACCCGATCTGGCCGCTGTGGTTCGTGGCCTGGGCCTTCTTGCTCACGCGCGCAACCGGCCTCTTCTACATCCTGGGGCTCATTCTGGGATGGGTGTGGCCCCTCCGTTGGTGACCGCTGGGACGAAGGCAGTTCCTTAGGAAAAGTAGAGGGCGGGGGACATCCATCCCCCGCCCTTTCTTCGTCCTGACGTGTCCGGTGAGGCGCCCCACATCCCACAACAGCGCTTACTTCGTGATCCGCCAGTTCTCGATGTCGATGCCACCGAGGGCGGGGAAGTGGCGCTGCAGGTAGGGCTTGGTCACGTTGACGGTGGTGTAGTAGTAAATCGGGGCGATGGCCGCGATCTCGTAGACCAACAGGTGCTCGGCCCGCTTGTACATCTCGGCGCGCTTGGCCTGGTCCGGTTCCTTGCCGGCCGCGATGGTCAGGTCGTTGAACTCGGTGATGAACTGGCCGACCTGCGGGTCATCCAGGCGCAGACGCGGGTTGTTGCTCCCCTTGGTCGGGTTGAAGACCTCGTGCACCCAGTTGTTCTCGTCCGGGTAGTCCGCGCACCAACCCAACCGCCAGACGTGCGGCATCTCCTCCACCGGGGTCTTGGGGCTGATCGTCTTCAGGTAGACCTTCCACTCCTGGTTCTCGATGTTCACCTCGACCCCGAGGGTCTCCTTCCACATCTGCTGGATCGCCTGGGCGATGCGGGCATGGGCTTCGGAGGTGTTGTGCATCAGGGTGACCTGCGGGAAGCCCGCCCCACCGGCAAAGCCAGCCTCGGCCAGCTCCGCCTTGGCCTTCTCCGGATCGGAGTAGATGCCCACGTCCGGATCAAAGGCCGCGTTGCCAAAGATGCCCGGGCAGGCGAAAGCGTTCGCCGGCTGCTGGCCGCCCTTGAGCACGTTGTCGATCAGGCCCTGGCGGTCGATCGCGTAGGAGAAGGCACGGCGCACGTGCACATCGTCCATCGGGTCCTTGTCAGTGGTGAAACCGTAGTAGTAGGTGCACGGATACGGGGCAATGACGAGCTCTTTGCTCAGCACCGGGTCGGCCTTCACGCGGTCCAGGTCGTCCAGCGGCACGCCGGCGCTATCCAGCTCCCCGTTCTCGTACATCGCAAAGGCCGTCGAAGCCTCGGTGATCATGACAAAGTCCACGACGTCGATCTGAACTTGATCCGCCTTGTAGTAGTAGGGGTTCTTGATCAACGTCATGTGGCTGTCGTGGGTCCACTCCTTCAGGGCGTAGGCGGCGTTGGTCATGATGTTGCCCGGCTCCGTCCACTGTGCCCCGAACTCCTCGATGGCTTCCTTGGGCTGCGGGCGGCAGACCCACATCCCGGCGATCGCCGGGAAGAAGCCCGCCGGGTACTCCAGCGTGAACTGCACGGTGTAGTCGTCCAGCGCCTTCACGCCCAGATCCTCGATGTTGTAGGTGTTCGTGGGCACTTCGGTGGTGTTGATCGCCTCGGCGTTCTTGATGATGTAGGTCACGTAGGCATAGTCGGAGGCGGTCTCGGGCATCACCGTGCGGCGCACGCCGTACTCGACGTCATAGGCGGTAACGGGGCGGATCTTCTCGAAGGTGTCGGTGGCCGGGTCGTAGCGCACCCAGTAGACATCGTTGCGCATATGGAAGGTGTAGACCAGTCCGTCCGGAGAGACGTCCCAAGAGGTGGCCAGCTCGGGGATCACCTCCGCCGTCTCAGGATCGTAGGCGGTCAGGCCCAGGAAGAGCTGCTCGTCCACGTCCACCGAGGTGGTGTCGGTCGCCAGGGCCGGGTCGAGCGTCGGGGGCTCGGTACCCAGGTTCAGGCGCAACACAACCGGCTGCGGCACCGGAGTCGCCGTCGGGGGCGGCGGGGGCGTTGTCGGCTGCGGCGGCTGGGTCGCAGGCGCCACGGTGGTCGGAGTGGGCCCGCAAGCGGCCAAGAACGGAACAACCATCGCTGCGACCATCACCACACCGATGATCGCCAGCCACTTCTTCGTATTCATCCTCTGACCCTCCTGAACTCGAGGTTTGCTTGCTACTGCCGGATGCTCCGTCCGTGAAACGCGTGGGGACACATCACCTCCTTGGCCGGACAACTGCAGGACCGCTGGCTCGGAACGCCAGCAAAAGCCATTATAACAAAAGGGAAAGGCAATGTCAACTTGCGCCTGCCGCGGTGTAGGGCAACCGCAAACTCGGCCGCCGGCCTCGTCGGAGGATGAATCCTCCGGCTACGTAGTGGGAAGCCCCCTGAAAGGGGGCTGAAGACCAGACCTGTGGGCTGGTCGTTTCGGCCAACGGAGACTTTCGTTGACCTTTCTGGACGCCAAGGC
>Ga0078972_1006093_pt1 | contig 29271 bp, 24 predicted proteins | sample YelNatPaOPGAMG01_FD_67568 | JGI IMG/M metagenome (GOLD analysis project Ga0078972, IMG submission 67568) | Hot spring thermophilic microbial communities from Obsidian Pool, Yellowstone National Park, USA - OP-RAMG-01 (SPADES assembly) (version 2) | ecosystem: Environmental > Aquatic > Thermal... | reverse complement strand
CGGGATCCGGGCGGAAGCCCGCAAAACCCTTGGCCATCTTCCGGGACGCGGCAATGATGGACGCAAAGCCCACAGGGAATTCCTTTTGGGTCGCTCGGTGGCTTTTCGGGAAGGCGGAAGATTTGGCGGGAGCGGCGCCGCGCTTCCTCCACGTAGGACTTCGCCTCTTCCGGCCTCTCCCGCAGGCAATCCCCGCAGACGCCCACCGCCCGGGAAAGGAGGCGCTTCTTTCGGCATACGGGACAAAGGGCCATCATGCCCGTGCGGCTTCCGTGGCGATTTCGTGGGCAAAACGCAGGGGCAAGGGAAGCTCCTCTTGGCCCAAGAGGCTTTGCACAAGGGCCAAAGAGCTTTCCAGGTCCGCGCGGTGGCCGGGGGAGATGAAGAGGGTGCGATTCCGGCCGGTGCGCAGGGCGGCGGCCACCACCTCCCCTTCCCAAAGCACCGGCCGCCACTCGCCGATGACCATCCCTTCCGTGTTCACATCGCCGCAGAGGTGGCCTTTGGCCACGCCCACCGTGGGGAGATCCAAAAGGACCCCCAAATGGGTCGCAATGCCCGCGCGCCTCGGATGGAGGATTCCGTTCCCATCCACCAAAACCGCGTCGGGCCAAAGCCCCTCTTCCTTGGCCTTCTTCAAAACCGCAAGACATGCGGGAAGCTCGCGGTAAGAGAGGTAGGTGCGGATGTACGGGAATTTCGCGGGCGCCCAAGCGGTGAGGTAGTCGAGGGGCTCCCCCTTTGGATCGGCGAGCACGAAAGCGGCCACCCCCTCGTCGCCGCGGTAAGCCACATCCAAAGCGCCGATCATCCGGCAATTGGAAAGGGGCGAAAGAACGGCTCTCTTCCCGATTTCCCTTTGCTCCTCCTGGAGGCGCAAAAGGGGGCGGTCGGTGCGGAAGTCCGCGAAGAAGTAGCGCATGAGGGGCTCAACCCGATCGCCCACGATCCTTACGCCCTCGGCCGCCAATTTCTCCGCAGTCTTCTTCGCCTCCTCCCCGAAACTCCGGCCCACCGCTCCGGAACTGTGCACGACCCGATGGACGGGCCAGTCCTTGGCCTCTTCGGAGGCAAGGAAAGCGGCCACGAATCTCACGGAATCCGGGTCACCGAGGGCCTCGGCCAAAGCCCGGTAGGTGGTGACCCGCCCCGGCGGGATTTGGTGAACGAGATCCCGGAGGATCCCGATGATGTCGGGAACCTGAATCTCAACCACAGCTTCCGCAGCCCTTGGGCACAACCCTTATGCGAAGAAGCGCGGGAGAAGAGCGATCGCCGTAGTCGTCCTCCACCACAAGCTGCACCCAGTACTCCCCCACCGTGGTGTATTTGTGGGAAACCGTGGGCGAAGACGTTTCCTCCCAAAACCCGTCGCCAAAACTCCAAACGTACGTTTTGATCATGCCGTCGGGATCCGAGGAGGAAGAGGCATCGAAGGTTACCGTGTGGCCTTCTTGAACCTCGGGATAGGGATCGGCGGTGAACCGGGCCTCAGGCGGCTTACTCCGCACATCCACCTCCACGGAAGTCTGGTGGAAGTGCGTTCCGGAGCGAACTTCTAGGTAGACCCAATATTTCCCCCGCTCGGAGAACTCGTACGTCACCACGGGTCCGGAGAGGGTCGCCAACGCCTCTTCCCTTCCTTCCCGGAAAACCACCCAGTTCCACTCCTCCACGGGGCCGACGGATTTCGTGCCATCGAACGTCACGGAAAGAGGCCAAGGGCCGCGGGGAGGGTTGGGATCGGTAGCGATGACCGCCCTAAGCCCGCTTGGGCTTGTACATCCGCCCAAAATGAGGCCCAAAAGCACCATCCCCAAGATCCTTTGTCCACGTTTCATGTTCACCGGGAAAGCATACCGGCCCAAAGGGCCGAGGACTAGGTACACTTTGGCGTCATGGCGAAAACGGATGTTTTGGTGATCGGTGGAGGCCCGGCGGGCTATGTGGCCGCGCGCCGGCTAGGCCAGCTTGGGATCGACACGGTTCTCGTGGAAAAGGAGTTCCTCGGCGGGACCTGCCTCAACCGCGGATGCATCCCCACCAAAGCCCTCTACGCCGCAACCCTCCCCCTCGGGAAAAAGGAGGTTTACGCGAACATGGGGGTAGAGCTCGGGGCACGCCTCGACCTTTCCAGGCTGCGCGGTTTCCTTTCCGAAGCCGTGGGAAAACTTCGGGAGGGGATTGCCCGCATCCTTTCCGCCTCCCACGTGGAGGTGGTGTTTGGTCAAGCGCGGATCGTGGGCCCTCACGAGGTGGAGGTAGAAAGGGACGGGCGTTCGGAGAGATTCTCCGCCGCGCACATCGTTTTGGCCACGGGTTCCGTGCCGATGGAGCTTCCTTTTATCCCCTTCGATGGGGAGCGGGTCTGGTCTTCGGATCACGCCCTTTTGCTTCCCAAAATCCCCGAAAAGCTCGTGGTGGTGGGCGGCGGGGTAGTAGGATTGGAATTGGCCACGGTTTTTCGCCGCCTGGGCTCTCAAGTGACCGTGGTGGAGATGATGGAGACCCTTCTTCCCGGGCTTCCTCTTTCCCGACGGGCGGAGGCCTTTTTGCGCCAGGCTCTTGGGAAACAAGGGATCGAGGTTCGGCTCAAGACCGCGGCGGCAGGCCTCACCCCCCAGGGGCTCCTGGTGCGGCAAGGCCCAAGGGAAGAGGAGGTCTCCGCGGAGACGATCCTTGTGGCGGTGGGACGCCGGCCCAACACCGCGGGCCTCGGGCTAGAAACTCTGGGCGTGAAATTGGAGAAGGGGTTCGTTTCCACCGACGAGAACTTTCAAGCGGGAAACGGCGTTTTCGCCATCGGTGATGTGCGGGGCGGGGCCATGCTCGCCCACAAAGCGAGCCACGAGGGCCTCCTCCTCGCGGAATTCCTTTCCGCGCGCATCCGGGGTGAGGAAGGGCCGAAAAGTCCTGGGCCGAGGGCCATCCCCTGGACGGTCTTTACCCAGCCCGAGGTGGCGATGGTAGGGATCCCCGTGGATACACCGGGGCTGCGGGTGGGACGGTTTCCCTTTGGGGCTTTGGGTCGGGCCTGGGCGGAGGGGGAGCCGGAAGGGTTTGTGAGCCTCGCAGCGGATGCGTCCGGGAAACTCGTGGGAGCGGAAATCGTCGGCCCGCATGCCTCCGAGCTCATTGCCGAGGCCGCCCTCGCCGTGGAGCTCGGCCTTTCCTTGGAGGAGGTGGCCCGGACCGTCCATGCCCATCCCACCTTCCCCGAGGCCATCTGGGAAGCCGCCCTTTCCGCCTTGGGCCGGCCCCTCCACATCGTGTGAGGTGGGAAATGCTTGACCGTTATGCCCTCTTGCCCATGAAGGAACTCTGGACCCTCGAAACCCAGTATTCCCGCTGGCTTTCCGTGGAACTCGCGGCCCTTTCGGCATTGGAGGAACTCGGGCTCGTCCCCGCCGGTGTAAGCAAGGCCGTCTCCGAGAAGGCGGAAATCGATCTCCCGCGGATCCAGGAGCTGGAGCGGGAAATTGGCCATGACCTCATCGCTTTCCTTTGGGCTCTCGAGGAGAAGCTCGGGGAAGAAGGAAGGTGGCTGCATTTTGGGCTTACCTCTTCAGACGTGAAGGACACAGCTTTCGCCCTCATCCTTCGGGAGGCTTTGGAGCTCGTCCTGGCCAAGGGGGAGAAGCTGAAAAGGCGGCTTAGGGAACTGGCCTTGGCCCACAAAGGGACAATCATTTTGGGAAGAACCCATGGGCAGTGGGCGGAACCCACCACCTTCGGCCTCAAGGTCCTCCTTTGGTACGATGAGCTTTTGCGGGTGGAAAAGAGGTTGCGGAGGGCCAAGGAGGCCGTAAGTGTGGGGAAGCTTTCCGGCGCGGTGGGAACCTTTGCGTACTTTCCTCCCGAGGCGGAGAAGCGGGCCTTGGAGAAGCTCGGACTCCGTCCCTGTACTGTGGCAAGCCAGATCGTTCCCCGCGATCGCTACGCCGATGTGATCTTCGCTTTGGCCTCCGCCGCTTCCCTTGTGGAGAAGATCGCCTTGGAGGTGCGGGGCCTTTCCCGCTCCGAAGTGGCCGAGGTGGAAGAGGGAAGGCCGGAGGGCTCCTCGGCCATGCCCCACAAACGCAACCCCATCCTTTCCGAGCGGCTATGCGGCCTGGCGAGGGTTGTGCGCGCCTCCCTCGCCCCGGTTCTGGAAAGCGAGGCCCTTTGGCATGAGCGGGATATGTCCCATTCCTCCGTGGAGCGCCTCGTTTTCCCCCAGTGTTTCATCCTTGTCGACTACATGCTGGATCGGGCGGAGAAGCTTCTGCGCGAGCTTGTGATTTATCCTGAGCGGATGGAAAGAAGGGTGGAGGAAGCGTTGGGGCTTCCCTTTTCCGAGGGACTCCTTTTGGCTCTGGTTCGGGCGGGGATGAGCCGCAAGGAGGCCCATCTCCTCGTGGCCCGCCTGAGCTCCGAAGCTCTGCGGACCGGAAGGAATCTGCGCGAGGTGGCGGAGGCCGCACCCGAGGTGCGAGCGAGGCTCTCCCCTGCGGAGCTGGAAAAGGTCTTCGACCTCAAAAACGTCCTCCGCCACGTGGACGCAGTGTTCGACCGGGTGCTTTCCCAAGGCTATAATGAAAACGATGGCTAGCGTCCAGCGGACCCTCTTCATTATCCTGCCCCGTTTGGGGCAGGGTTAACCTTTCCCTTCCGCCGGTATCGTCCCTTGGGGTGAGGAAAGCCGTGGTTTATTTTTCTGAAGGAGGAAAACGTGGCGTTTCGGAAGCTTGAGGCGGAGCCGCGTCTCCGGGAGGAAAAGGTCCTGGAATTTTGGCAAAGGGAAAGGATTTTTGAGCGCTCCGTGCGGGAGAGGGAGGGGCGTCCGCGGTTCGTCTTCTACGAGGGCCCTCCCACCGCCAATGGCCGCCCCCATTTTGCCCATCTTCTCGCCCGCGTCTACAAGGACCTCTTCCCGCGCTACAAGACCATGCGCGGGTTTTATGTGCCCCGCAAAGCCGGATGGGATTGTCATGGCTTGCCTGTGGAGCTTGAGGTGGAAAAGGAGCTTGGGCTTTCCACCAAGGCGGAGATCGAGAATCTTGGGGTGGAAAAGTTCGTGCGGGCCTGCCGGGCCTCCGTGGACCGCTACATCCGCGAGTGGGAAAAGATGATGGTCCGGCTGGGCTTTTGGATCGACCTTGCGCACCCCTACATCACCTACACCGACGACTACATCGAGAGCCTTTGGTGGATGCTCAAGGAGATCCATAGGAAAGGCCTCCTCTATAAGGGCCACAAGATCCTGCCCTATTGCCCTCGCTGTGGGACTCCGCTTTCCTCCCATGAGGTGGCCCAGGGGTACCGCCGGGTTTCCGACCCTTCTGTTTTCGTGCGCATGCCCCTTGCGGACGAGCCCGGGGTTTCCCTCCTCGTTTGGACCACGACCCCTTGGACCTTGCCGGCCAACGTGGCCCTGGCCGTGGCGGGGGATGCGCCCTACGCGGAAGTTCTCTTTCGGGGCGAACGGCTCATTTTGGCCAAGCCCAGGCTTCCCGCGGTGCTCGGGGAAGCCCAGGTCCTCCGGGAATTTCCGGGGCGGGAACTCGTGGGCCGGAACTACCTTCCCCTCTATCCCTTGGCCGGAGAGGGCGCGTACCGCGTGGTCGGGGCGGAGTTCGTCTCCATGGAGGAGGGGACCGGCATCGTCCACATCGCCCCCGCCTTCGGTGAGGAGGACTATGAGCTGGGAAAGCGGGAGGGCCTTCCATTCCTCCAGCCGGTGGACCGGGCCGGCCGTTTCACCCAGGACTTTTCCCTCTGCGCGGGCCTTTTCGTAAAAGAAGCGGATCCCAAAATCGTCGAGGATTTGCGCGCCAAAGGCCGCCTCTTCCGCGCGGAGACCTACGAGCACGAGTACCCCTTCTGCTGGCGCTGCGATACCCCGCTCCTCTACTACGCCATGGACTCGTGGTTCATCGCCACCACCAAGGAAAAGGAGCGGATCATCGAGGAGAACGAGCGGATCGTTTGGCATCCTGGGCATGTGGGAAGCGGGAGATTCGCGGACTTTCTTGCGTCCATGCGCGATTGGGCCCTTTCCCGCGAGCGCTATTGGGGAACACCTCTTCCCGTTTGGACCTGCTCCTCTTGCGGTCGCATGGAGGTCGTGGGCTCGCGAAAAGAGCTTGTGGAAAAGGCCGTCGATCCGGAATTGGCAAGCACCGTGGAGCTCCACCGTCCCTACGTGGATCGGGTGGAGTTGCGGTGTCCTTGCGGGGGGAGGATGCGGCGGGAGCCGTACGTCCTGGATACGTGGTTCGATTCCGGGTCCATGCATACCGCGCAGTGGCATTTCCCCTTCGAGAACTTGGAGGAGTTCCGCGCCTCCTATCCCGCGGATTTCATCTGTGAGGGGCTCGACCAAACCCGGGGATGGTTCTACACCCTTTTGGTCACGGGGGTCCTCGTCCACGGCGCCACGCCCTACCGGCGGGTATTGGTCACCGGGCTCGGCCTCGATGCCGAAGGGCAAAAGATGAGCAAATCCCGGGGGAACGTGATCGACCCCCTTCCTTTGGCGGATCAATACGGTGCCGACGCCATCCGCTGGTATCTCCTCTCGGAATCCGCACCCTGGACGGAGCGCAGGCTTTCCGCAGAAGGGGTGAAAGCCGCGCGCTTCGGTTTTTTGGAGACTGTACGAAACTGCCACGATTTCTTCGCCCTCTATGCCGCGATCGATGGCTTTGATCCCGGCGCAAACTTCATCCCATGGGAGAAGCGGCCGGCTTTGGACCGCTGGCTTGGATCCCGGCTTTCCCAGGCGGTGGAGGAGGTCACGGCGGCGCTGGACGCCTACGATGTCGTGCGGGCGACCCGCGCGCTTGAGGACTTCGTGGACGATCTTTCCAACTGGTACATCCGGGCTTCCCGACCGAGGTTTTGGGGATCCGGCCTGGGCGAGGACAAGCTCTCCGCCTACCACACCCTCTACTTTGTCCTCAAGAACCTGAGCCTCCTTTTGGCGCCGTTTACGCCGTTTTTGGCGGAGGCCATGTGGCAAAACCTCCGCACCGATGAGGATCCCGTTTCCGTTCATCTTGCGGATTGGCCAAGCCCCCTTTTCCGCGACCGTTCCCTTGAGGAGCAGATGGGGCGCGTGCGGGAAGTGGTGGAATTGGCCCTGGCCGCGCGGAACCGGGCCAAGATCAAGGTCCGGCAGCCCCTCCGCAGCCTTTTCGTCCTGGAAAAGCCGGGCGATCCGGAGATCCCCGAAGACCTTTGGCGACTGGCAAAAGAGGAGCTCAATGTGCTCGAGCTTCGGGTGGTGCGCGATCTTTCGCTCGTTCGGGTGCCCAAGGCCTCCCCGGACTTCCGGCGCCTGGGTCCGCGGCTCGGCGCAAAGGCCCAGCTTGTGGCTCAAAAGATCCGGGAAGCTCCGCCGGATTGGGTAAGGGAGCTCCTTTCCCAAGGCGCGGCGGCCATCGATTTGGGTGAGGAAAAGGTCCAGATCCGGGCGGAGGAGGTGCAGATTTCCTGGGAGCCTGCGCCGGGGTTTGTGGTGGAGGAGGAACCCCGCGGCGCCGTGGCCCTGGATATCCGGCTGGACGAAGAACTCCGCGCGCTTGGGGATCTCCGCGAGCTGGTGCACCGGCTCCAACTCCTGCGCAAGGAAGCCGGTTTTGAGGTTACAGATCGCATCGCCATCGGCTACACTGGGGAGATCGGCGAGATCTTTGCTCGCTTTCCCGAGCGCGTAAAGGAAGAGGTTTTGGCGAGGGAGCTCAGAGCGGCCGAGCTCCCGGAGGCGGAGTACAGCGCGGAGCTTGAGGTCCACGGGAAAAAGGGAAGGGTTTGGCTTAAACGCTTGAAGGAGCGGTAATGCCGGCGATCGCGGTCATCGGTGCCCAGTGGGGAGACGAGGCTAAGGGAAAAATCGTGCACTTCCTTTCCCGAAAGGCCGACTTTTGTGTGCGCTTCAATGGCGGCCCCAACGCCGGCCACACGGTAGTGGATGAATATGGAGAAGCCCGGCTCCATCAAATTCCTGCAGGTTCTTTGCATCCCGGCTGCGTGGGGGTTCTGGCCCACGGCATGGTTCTGGACCCCTGGGCCTTAGAAGAGGAGCTCGCTGCGCTTTGCGGCCAGGGCCGGCCCACCCCCTCCCTCCTCCTTTCCGAGCGTCTCCACCTTCTCCTTCCCCATCATCGCCTGCGGGAAGAGAGGGAGGGCGTGGCCGAGAGGATCGGCACCACGCGGAGGGGCATTGGCCCGGCTTACGCGGACCGGGTAGCCCGAAAAGGGCTACGCTTGGCCGACCTTTCCGACGAAGCCTACGTGCGGGAAAGGCTGGTCGCGGAGGCGAAAAACTTGGGTGGCTTTGATCCGGATCAGGTATTTCGCGATTTGCAGAGGTTCCGGGAGAAATTCGCTTCCCAAATTGGCGATGCGCGGGCAACACTTTCTTTGGCCCTAAAAGAGGGGAAAAGGGTGGTGTTTGAGGGAGCGCAAGGGACCCTCTTGGATGTGGATTTCGGGACCTATCCCTTTGTGACCTCTTCCTGCACCACGGTGCACGGGATTCCCTGGGGGACGGGGGTTTGGCCGGAGTTTTCCGCGGTGGTGGGGGTGGCGAAAGCCTATACCACCCGCGTGGGCGGCGGGCCTTTTCCCACCGAGGAAAAGGGCCCGTTGGGCGAGAAGCTGCGGGAGGCGGGAAGGGAGTACGGCGCGACCACTGGCCGGCCCCGCCGCTGCGGCTGGTTGGACCTTGTGGCCCTGCGGTACGCTCACTCCATCAACAACTTCAGCTTTCTTGCCCTGACCAAGCTCGACGTCCTTTCGGGGCTCAAGGAGATCCGGGTGGCCGTAGCCTACATTCTTGACGGAAAACGCACGGAGCGTTTCCCCGCGGTGGCCTCCCAACTGGAGCGGGTCCAGCCGATCTACGAGTCCTTGCCCGGCTGGCGGGAGGACATCCGCGGCCTTCGCGATTTCGAGAAATTACCCAAAGAGGCCAAGGCGTATGTGCATTTTTTGGAGGAGGCGTTGGGGATTCCGGTGGCTTTCATCGGCACCGGACCCGAGGCCGAGGCGCTGATCGTGCGGGAGGAAGTCCTTCCCGGTTGAGGAAAGAGAAATCCGGCCTATACTTGCGGGAAAAGGAGGAGAAGATGCCCAAAGTTCCCTTACCCAGGCCTATGCTCCAAAAGCAGAAAACCTACATGGCCAAAAAGGAGGACGCAGGGATCACCTTCGAGCGGCGCTGGTATGTGGTGGACGCGACGGACCAACCCCTGGGAAGGTTGGCCTCGAAAATCGCGAAGATCCTGCAGGGCAAGCACAAACCCACCTATACCCCGCACTTTGACGTCGGCGACTATGTGATCGTGGTGAACGCGGCGAAGGTGAAGCTCACCGGAAACAAGTGGGAGGAGAAAATCTACTACCGGCATTCCGGGTATATCGGGAACCTTAAGGAGATCCCGTACAAGGACCTGGTGGCCAAGCATCCGGATCTTCCCATTAAGCTTGCGGTCAAGCGGATGCTCCCTAAAAACGAGCTGGGTCGGCGGATGCTGCGCAAGCTCAAGGTCTATCCTGGGCCGGACCATCCCCATCAGGCCCAGAACCCCATCCCCCTCACCCTCTGAAAAGGGACGGAGGTCACCTCAAGGCCGGACAAAAAGTAGCTTGGGGTGACCTCCGCGGTCTTCGTCCCGGCTTAGCGTCGCCCTTACCCTTCGCCGTGTGCTTGGAGGTATGCGAAGTTGTGTCACCGCATTGGCCCAAGGAGTTACACTGGGCATTAAGGAGGGAGGGATGATGAGGAAGATCAGCCTCATTGCGGCGGTGGCCCTGGGGCTCACGGTCCCCCTTTTCGCGCAACAGGGGTACTTCGAGGTCGTCCAGGGAGCCACCAAGGTAGCGGTAACCCCCTTGGCCGGGACGAAGCCGGCTCAGGAGTTTTACGATTACGATTCCGGTCAGTCCCGGAGCCGTAACCCCCTAGGGGAGGCGAATACGGTGGTGCTTTTCCTCTATCGGGAGCCGGCAGGCCAGCTCTACCTCTTTTTCATCCTGGGCAAGGCCGAGGCCGGAACCGGCGGGAACGCCCGCTTCACCATCAAAAACATCCCGATCGGCGCGAATTTCGTCCTGCGCGACGATAGCCTTTACTTCCCGCTCTTTCCCGAACTTAACGACACGTATACCCCGACGAACGGCGACTACCAGGTCCTGTGGACTTGGACGGACGGCCGCACGGACGGCGGCGTTTTCGGCCCCTTGGGAGATGAGTTCGAACTCACCGTTGTTCCTGAGGCCCTTTCCGGCGTTCAGCGCATCGTCTTTAAGCATGGTGCAATAGATCGGCCGAACCGCGTGGAGCTCAATACCCTGGATCCCATTGTGATCAAGGGGATGAAGAACCAGCCGCCGGTAGCGAAACTGGTGGTCAGCCCCACCGCCCCGCGGGCCCGGCAGGAAGTGCTCTTCGATGCCTCAGGAAGCTACGACCCCGACGGCAAAATTGCCGAATACCGCTGGGACTTCGATGGGGATGGGAAGACGGACCTGACCACCACGGAGGCCAAGGTGCGCTACACCTATGTGACCGGCGGAAACTTCACCGTGGCCCTCACCGTGGTCGATAACACCGGCGTTTCCTCCACCATCACTTATCCGCTTTACGTTTCCCCCATTACCGTGACGGTGACGCGGGAGATCTCCACGACCCATGCCCTTCCGGGCACGATGTTCCGGGTCACGGTGACGATAAAGACCGATCAGGACCTGATTGGTGTGGGATTGGATGAGGATCCTCCGGCGAACTGGGAGGTTATCCCCATCCAGAATGCCGGGGCCGTCTTCAATCGGCCGTATGTGCAGTGGGTGTTCATGGACACCATCCGGGCCGGCACGGAACGGGTCATCGTCTACGACCTTAAAGTCCCGCCGGTGGAGCAAATGGCGGCGCTGCGTTTGCCCCAACAGTTCTGCATCACCGGCCTATTCCAGAGCAAGGTTCCGGATATCGCCCTGGAGGTGGCCGGCGAGTCCTGCATCCTCGTGGACACATGCCTGCCCGCCCTGCAGGCCGCCGCTCACCTCATCCCGCCCGAAAAACCCGGTGATCAGGATCGCCTGGACCTGCGGCTCTCCGAGAGCATCACCGTGGATCAAGTCCTCCGGGTTGCCGAGCTTTGGCGCACGGATCAGCCGCTTCCCGGAACCTGCGGCGAGCGCCTGGACCTGGAAAAGGTCAAACTGATTGCCGCTTACGCTTACTCCTGTACGCCCGTAGATGAGCCTCTCCCCGAGTATCCAAAAGCTACGGTGACCGCTAAGCGGACCATCCTCTATCCCATTCCTTGCGAGGCCGTGGTGCTCGGGTTTTACGACAGCATGGGGAACGCCCTGGGCAACAAGTTCACGGTCAAGGTGGAGATCTCCACCGATCGGGACGTAATCGGTGTGGGTCTGGATGAGGATCTTCCCGTGGGCTGGCGCGTGACCCCAATCCAGAACGATGGGTTCATCTATAAGCCGGGCGTGGATCAATGGGTGCTCATGGACATCCTGCGGCCCGGGCGGCCAAAGACCATCATCTATGAGGTCACCGTGCCGCCCACGATCCAGGTGAAGAAGCCCTTGCCCGGACCTTGTCCGGTGCGGGACTACCAGACCGTGGCCGGCCGGGTGGATACGGGCCTTCCTTGCTTGGAGGTCGAGGTCATCGGCTCCACGAAGGTGGAGCTTGCGGACTGCCTCAGCGTCCTTGCCGCCATCGCCAAGTGGGACGTGTATCGGGACACGATCGACCTCACCCTTTCCGACAAGATCACCCTTCCTCAAGTTCAGCGGGCCATCGCTTTCTGGCTTGAGGGAAGCCGGGTCCCGCGCACCTGTGACCCCGGGATTGTGGATTTCGAGCTCATGAAGACCATCATCGCCTATTGGCTTACGGGAACACCGATCTGCGAGCCGCTTCCCGGCCAGCCGCCTTCCCTCTGCGCGGGGCGCTGATGCGGAGTTGGGCTGATCTTCCTCGGGCGACGGGGAGAGCCCTTCTCCCCGTCGCCGTTTTTCTTGGAAAGGAGGAAACATGAGGAAACTCGTGATTTTTCCACTTTTGAGCGTGAGCGTTTTGGCTGCGGGGATCGTCCTAGAGTGCTCCAACCTCATTCCCGATCCGGAAACCACCGTGATCCTTTGGGTAAAGGGTGCGCCCCAAGGCGCCTCTTTCCGCTGGGATTTGGATGGAGACGGGAGGTTTGAGAGCACAACTTCAGAGCCGGAGATCCGCTTTGTCGTCGGAAGCGGCTCCCGCACGGTAACGGTCGAAGTTACCAGCGCCGGGAAAAGTCTCGGTCAAGCTTCCCTTGGGATTGTGGCGGATCCCCGGTTGGGTGCCATCCGCACGATCACGAAGGAGGACGGGAGCTTCCTCGTGACCGTCATGATTCAGGCCAAAATGCCCCTGATCGCGCCGGGGATTGCGGAGGACATCCCCCAGGGCGCGGTGGTGGAAGTGGTGGCGGAAGGAGGGGCGTTCTGGCGAAAAGCGGAAAAGCTCGAGGCGGTGTGGCCCCTCATCCTGGATCCCGGAAGCGTTCTCGCCTTCTCCTACAGGGTTTACTCTACAGCCGAGAAACTCCGGCTTTCCGGCGTGGTGAGCGGATACGTAGGTGGCCAGCGCGCGGAGATCCCCATCGCCGGTCAGCTCCAGCCTTAGCGAAGGGGAACGGATTTTTCCCAAAGCTCGGCGAAGTATGCGGAAAGGGTTTGGGCAAGCTCCGGCACGCCTAAAATTAGGACGCCGGCCTCCACATTCTTCGCCAAAGAGGAATAGTTCCAATTAGCGGAAGAGATGAGAACGTGCCGGCGGTCCACGATCAGGCACTTCGCGTGCATAGTCGTACCCAGGCGGTCCAGGCGGGCCGCAAGGCCGTAGGTGGAAAGTAGCGCCGAGGTGAACCGGTTCGTCTCCGAAAGCGAGGGATCGTTTTCTCCACCCTCCAGGAGCGCTTGAACCTTTACCCCTCTTTTGCCTGCCTCCGTTAAGGCCTGGAAAAGCCGTGTGGAAGGGCTGTCCGGGTATTGAGGATAGTAGGCGAATTGGTAGAGGAGAAGGAGGATCTCCGCCTCCGCGGTTTCCAATAGCCTCAGCGCCGCCTGGAAGTGCCCGTTGGTTTCGGGAAAGTCGAGGAGGGGAATAACCGCAGGCTCCGGCCAAGGATCCTGGGGTAGGCGGGTTTTCGTTCTGAGCTTTCCCTCCCAAAGGTAAAAGAAGAAAGCGCGGAAGGTTTCCGCAAGCCTTTCGTCCTCGAGGATCACATCGACCTGAACGCTTCCGGTCAAAGCGCTCTTCGTCCAGTGGGTAGAGCCTACGACAACGATGCGGCGATCGAGGACGGCGAATTTGGCGTGAAGGGTCACATCTTCCGCGTCCGTGCGCATTTTGGCTCCACAAGCCTGAAGCCTGGTCCAGGCGGCTTCCTGCTCGGGCAAAAGCGGGCGCGTCGATTTTTCCAAAAGCACATATACGGCGGCGCCTTTCTCCGCGGCCCGGCAGAGGGAGGAGAGGAGGGCATCGGTGGCGCCATCCGCGTAGGCCCGGAGATCCGAAAGAGCAAGCAAAACCTCCTCGCGGGCTTGGGAAATGAGTTCGGGAACATAACGGAGGTAAACGGGGTTCTCCGGGGTGGAAAAGAGGGGCCAAATCGAGAGGGCAAGGGCCACAAAATTCTTGAGGAGAACGGCAAAAACAGTGGCAATGCCCCTCATCTTCGATATGATACCTCGCCATGGTGGAGAAGCTTGCCCCGGAAACGCTGCGGCGGCGCTGCGACCCGCGCATTTTTTCCTTTTCCTCTACGGAGGAGATCGAGCCCCTTTCCGGAATCATTGGGCAGGAAAGGGCCTTGGAGGCCTTGCGGCTGGGCCTGAGTCTCAAGGCCCCCAAAAGCCGGCACAACGTCTACGTTGCCGGCGAGCCGGGCTTGGGCAAAACCTCCGCGGTCACCCAGTTCTTGGAGGAGATTTCCCAAGGCCAGCCCGTCCCGCCGGATATTTGTTACGTCCATAACTTCCTCACCCCCCATATGCCCCGCTACCTCCTTCTTCCGCCCGGAAAAGGTCGGGAGCTCAAGGAGGACATGGACCGCTTCCTTGAGTTTTTGGAGCGGGAGCTTCCCCGGGTGATGGAGTCCGAAGAGATGAGGGTGCGGGCCCGGCGGGAGCGGGAAATTTTGGAGGCCCGCCGCGATGAGCTTTTCCGCGATCTTGAGGCCAAGGCCCGCAGCCTGGGGTTTGCCGTGCAGCGCACACCGTTTGGCATCAACACCATCCCCCTGAAGCCCGACGGTTCCCCCTATTCCCACGAGGAGTTCCAGGCCTTATCCGAGGAGGAAAAATCCGAAATTTTGCGGAAGCAAAGCGAGCTTCAAGAGCTCGTGCGCGAGACCTTCCAGAGGCTTGGGGAACTCGAGGAGGTGTGGCAGGCCCAGCAAAAGAAACTGACCCAGGAGGCGGTGCGGTTCCTCATCGAGCCCAGGCTCGCGCAGCTTCGCGCGAAATACGCGGGAATCCCTAGAGTTTCGGAATTTCTCGACGCTGTTCTTCAGGATATCGTCGCAAATGCGGAAAACCTCGTGGCGGGAAAGGCTAAGCCCCAGATTCCCATTCCCTTGCCCGAACCCGACCGGTTTTTGCGCTATCGTGTGAATCTCCTCGTGGACCGCTCCGGAATGAAGGGCGCGCCCGTGGTGGTCGAGGAGAACGCCTCCTACATCAACCTGTTTGGGACGATTGAACGGCGGGTGCAATTCGGGATTGTCACCACGGATTTCACCCAAATTCGGCCCGGCGCGTTGCATCGGGCCAATGGCGGCTACCTTGTCCTTTCCGCTTTGAACGTCCTGCGCTTTCCCCTTTCCTGGGACGCTTTAAAGATCGCCCTGAAAAGCGGGGAGATCCGGGTGGAGGACCCAGCCCAAATGCTGGGCTACGCCTCCACAGAAGGTTTGCGGCCGGAGCCCGTTCCCCTTCAGGTGAAGGTCATCCTCATCGGCCCCCTTTGGCTTTACTACCTCCTGTATTTCTACGACGAGGATTTTCGCAAGCTCTTTACGATTCGCGCGGACTTCGACACGGAAATGCCCTGGACGGAAGAGGCGGCCTGGGCCATCGCCCGGTTCATCCGCGCGCGGCGCCTGGAGAACCCCGAGATCCTCCCGTTCTCCCCGGAGGCGGTGGCCCGGGTCGTGGAATACGCCGCGGAACTTGCAGGCGACCAGCGCAAGATCTCCACGCGCTTTGCCGCCCTCACCGCCCTCCTTGAGGAGGCGAGCTTTTGGGCCAAAGAAAGCGGCGCGGAAAGGGTGGAAGCCGAACACGTGCGCTTGGCCATCGAAAAGGGGAGAAGCCGCCACTCCCTTCTTGCGGAAAAGGTACGGGAGTGGATCCGGCGGGGGAAAATCGTGGTTCAGCTTTCCGGAGCGGCCGTAGGCCAAGTGAATGGTCTCGCGGTCGTGGATTTAGGGGATTTCGCGTTCGGCCGGCCTCAGCGCGTGACCGCCAACGTTTTTGCCGGGAAATCCGGGGTCGTGGACATCGAACGCGAAGCGGAGCTCGGGGGAAAGATCCATACCAAGGGCGTGATGATCCTCAAATCCTACTTTGGCGAGAAATTCGCGACCAAAGCCCCCCTCAGCTTTTCCGCAAGCCTCGCCATGGAACAGGCCTACTCGGGCATTGAGGGCGATTCCGCCTCCGCGGCAGAGCTTTGCGCTCTCCTTTCGGCTCTATCCGGGGTCCCCTTCAAACAAGGCATTGCCGTGACTGGGGCCATCGACCAAAAGGGCAATCTTCAGCCCGTGGGCGGGATCAACGAAAAAATTTATGGGCACTTCCTCGTGTGCAAGGAGTTGGGGCTGAATGGGGAGCAGGGGGTGGTGATCCCAAAAAGAAACGTGGACGAGCTCATGCTTCCTGAGGAAGTGGTGGAAGCCGTTTCGCAGGGAAAATTCCATATCTGGGCTTGCGACACCGTCGAGGAGGTTTTGGAGCTTCTCTCCGGGATGCCGGCGGGGAAGCCCGACGAAGACGGCAATTATCCCGAGGGCACCCTCTTCCACCTCGTGCAAAAAAGGCTCGAAGAGATCCGGAAAAAAGTGGAAGAAGAGGAAGACGAGGACTGAACTTACTCCTCCCCGGGAGCGGGAAGGGTTTCCTTCCGAAGAAAGCGCGGGACGACTTTGCCCCAGAGGATAAGAGGCAGGCGCGCCCCGATTTTGGGCTCCCCCGAAGTTCCTGAGCTGATCACAAATCCCAAAGGCGTTCCCGGCTGTGCTAAGTCCCGGGGAACCAGGGCCATCCCCACTTGGCCTTCCTCCAACACCACGCAGCTTGTCACTTTGCCCACGACGGTTCCCGATTTGTCCACCACGGGCGTCCCGGCGCGGACCGGCCGCTGGCCCGGCTCGATGGCAAACCGCACCACTTCCTTCTTCCAGTCCGCTAGGGCCTTGAGGTACGCGCTTCTTCCGATGAAGAAGGGTTTGTGGAGCTTCACGTAGGGAGCGAAGCCCGCCTCATGGGGGAGGATTTCTTCAGGGCCGGAAAGCTCGTGGCCGTAAAGGGGAAGGCCCGCTTCCGTGCGCAGGGAATCCCGGGCGGCAAGGCCGCAGGGCAAAAGCCCCTTGTCCTTTCCCGCATCCAAAAGTGCTTCCCAAATCTTTTCCGCCGCGGATTTGGGCACCAAAAGCTCGTACCCCAAAGGCTCGCCGGTGTAGCCCGTGCGGGCGCAGAGGATCTCCGTTCCCAAAAGGGAAAGTTCCAGGAACTCCGTGCGGCGGAGGGCCACCAGGCGGTGCTTGTCCCGGCCGGAGAGGAGCCGCACGAGGATGCTTCGGCTTGCCGGTCCCTGCAGGGCCAAATCCACAAGCCCTTCCGCTTCCTTCAGGTTCTTCAGGGTTACCGGGCCGTCGGGCTCAATCCACGGCCGCTCAAAATCCAGTAGGGCCTTTCCCTCGTTCACCGCGCAGAGCCAATCCCAGTCTTTGAGCTCGTTGGCGGCGTTCACGATGAGGATGAACCGGTCCGAAGAAACCCGGTAAACCATGAGGTCGTCGATGACCTTTCCCAATGGATCGAGGAGGAAGCCGTACTGCGATTGTCCGGGATGGAGCCAGCCCGCGTAATTGGTGGTGACGAGGTTCAGGAAGCTCTCCGCATACCGGCCGGAGACCTCGAAAACCCCCATATGGCCGAGGTCAAAGAGCCCAGCGCGCTCGCGCACGGCCCGGTGCTCGGATAAGGCCGAACTGTACCAAAGGGGCATGAGATAGCCCCCAAAGGGCGCCATGCGCGCGCCCGCCCGCTTATGCCACTCCGTAAGGGGAGTAGGGGAAAGCTCCCGCTCCGGGGCTTTCGCCTCATACAAAACGCGTTTCCCTTCGCCCTTCAAATCCTTGCACCCAATGAAATAGGGTTTTTCTGGGACGAAAACGCTCGGTGCCTTTTCCCAAATTTCCTCCGCCTTCCCTTTGAGCCCCAAAAAGAAGTCCGGCGCTTTGCCGCCTTCCACGGAGATCCTCTTTCCGTCGAGCACGAATTCCGCACATCCCGCGAAGTCCTCCACCACGGCCGGGCCCTGCACTTTTCGGAAGATGTCCTCCTCGTCAAAGAGTACGTATCCATCGGAGAGCGCAGAAAGCCATTCCTTCAAAGCCTCAGCGCGATCGTGGGGTGCGAGGACCAAAAAGCGTTTCCGACCAAGTTCGTCGTCGGGCATCCTCCCGATCACCGCTTCGGAAAGGATTTCTCCGGTGGGCGAAAGGAAAAGGCCCCGTGTGGCTTGCCCTGGGGCAAGTTTCAGGATATGGGCTGTGGAGGCCTCGTGGAGGAGGCAATCGGCGCGGCCGGCGCGCACAAGGATCGCCTTGGCTCCGTGGGGATTCCCCGCGGCCACCCTTGCCGGTTCTTTGGCCTCCACTTCAAAGCGCGCGAGGATTTCCTGCACGCGCGCCTGGGCCTCGCGCAGAACCGCAAGCGGAATCTTTCCGCGCGGAAGAGGTCCCCTAACCCCGGGGTAGAAAAACGGGCGAATTTCGGTGAGGACGAGGCGGGTAATTTCTGCGATTTCCCGCATTTCCCGCTCGCCCATCCCCCGCTGGGTAACCCATGGGGTTCCGTACCGGATTCCTCGGGCATCCGCGGCAGAAGTATCGCCGGGGATGGTGTTTTTGTTGGCCACAATTCCGGCGAGGTCGAGGATGCGGGCAGCGATCTCGCCCCAAAGGGGGTTCCCGTTTTTGGTGGCGATCGCCCGAAGATCGAGGACCAAAAGATGGGTGTTCGTCCCACCGTAGCAGAGGCGCAGGCCCTCCTTTTCCAAAAAGGCGGCCAAAGCTTTGGCATTCTCCACGATTTGGAACATGAGCCGCCGGAACTCCGGGGTTTTGGCCAAAGCGAAGGCCACAGCGATCCCGGCAAACTTGTTCACATGAGGCCCTCCTTGGGCTCCGGGGAAAACGGCTTGGTCAATCCTTGCGGCAATTTCCGGATCGAAAGAGAGGATCACCGCTCCCCGCGGACCGCAGAGGGTTTTGTGCGTGGTGAACATCACCACATCCGCGTATCCCACGGGAGTGGGGTAAGCGCCAGCAATGGCCATTCCCGCGGTATGGGCAATATCCGCGAAAAGGAAAGCGCCAACGGAGGAGGCAATTTCCCTAAAGGCCTTCCAGTCGGGCGCCCAAGGGTAAGAGGTGTAGCCGGCCACGATCATCTTGGGCTTTTCCCGCTTGGCAATGTCCGCAATTTTGTCGTAATCGAGTTTTTCCGTTTTTGGGTCGACCCCGTACGTCACAATGCGGTAACGCCGGCCGGAGACGTGGAAGGGCGAGCCGTGGGAAAGGTGCCCGCCTTGGGTGAGGTCCATGGCCAGGAGGGTATCGCCGGGCTTAAGGAGGGCCTCGTAGATAGCGAGGTTGGCAGCGGCGCCGGAAAGGGCTTGGATATTCACGTAAATGGCCTCCGGCGGAACTTCTGGGGTGGCAAAACATTCCGCGCAGCGTCGGCAGGCCAGGGCCTCCACCACATCCGCGAGCTCCACCCCCTTATAAAACCTTCGGTCGCTATAGCGCCGATAGTACGCGAGCTGCTCGGAAAGATCGGCGATGCGCGCAGGAGGAAGCCTTAACGTTTCTTCACGCGGATAGCCCTCGGCATAGATGGAAGTAAAAGCCGATCCCAAAGCCTCTCGTACCGCTTTGGGCGTCAGGGACTCCGAGGGAATGAGGATGATCTTTTCCTTTTGCCTTCTCTCTTCGGCCTCGGCAAGCTCCTCGACCACCCGGTCGATCTCCGCTAGCCCCAGCTCCCAAATACTTTTCTCCATGATTCCCCCGAATTATCCCGGAAACGGAAGCGGGCGAAAGCGCGGCTCCCGTTCGTGTCCCAGCCACGCGAGCTCCACCGCCAAATACATGCCGCCGGAGACGAGGGAATGCCCGCCCAAAAGGAAGGGGGTGGAGCTTTCCCGACAAGCTTCCACCAGTTCTCTCAGGCGTGGGTCCCCGATTCTCTCGGACTCCATGAGATCGCAAGCGTAGCGTTCCTCCGGAGGCGGCCAAACGCCCAGATGGCCCATGAGGACGCGGATATCCCACACCACTACGTCTCCCAAGCGGCCCAAGGCCCGCACGAGGCCTGAAGGGCCTGCACCCTCAAGCCAAAGGCCGAGGAAGGAGAGGACCGCGCCGCGTTCCGCCCGGCCGCTCGCCTCCATCCCCCTCTCCTCGGAAACCACGCGAAAGCGGCACGCCGCTTCTTGGTCCAAAAAGCGAAGAAGGTGGCCGCTGACCCTTCCGATGAGAACGACCTCGGCCTCCGGATCCACAATGGCCTCCAGGAGCGCCTGCGCCCGCTTTACAGGAACCCCTTCCAGCGCTTCGCGGACCCGCGGAGGAAGTCGAGGGTGGAGGGCGAGAATTTGGAGTTCGCCCGGTGTATCGATATCAAGCTGGGTGGCGGCAGAGCGAGGAAGCTCGTAGCAGGAATACCCCGCTTGCCAGAGCCTCATCCCCAAGGGGTTATCCCGGGAAAGGTCGGGAACGGGCCAGGGCGGGGAAATCAGGGCCAGATCCGTGGAATAGAAGTTGTTCAAGATGGCATAGGGTTGGGGAAGCTTTGCATCCAAAAGCTTTCGCCAGTCTTCCTCCGAAAAGAGGAAGCCCGCGCCGCTCGCCAAATAGAGCACGCGCTCCGACCGATAGCGTTCGATGAGCTCGCCAAAGCGCGTGCCAAAATGCCAATTGCCGGGCGGGTCCTCCTCCACAACGCAGGGAAAACCCCGCCATCCTTGGGGCTCCGCGGTGGCCACAACAATTGAGGAAGCCTCTAAAACTCCCCGGAGGCGCTCCACCACCGCCTTCGCGCAGGCGGTGCGAACCCGCGAGACCAGATCCCGCCCTCCCCGGTCGAAAAGGAGGACGGTGGTCGTGGGCATGGGCTACGGCAGCTCCTCGTAGGGAAGGAGGGCGAGTTTCCTGGCCCGGTCGATTTCCGTGGCCAAGATGCGCTGGTGCTTGGCGCAGAGTTTTGTGATGCGCCGGGACAGGATCTTGCCCCTGCGGTTCATGAATTGCCGCAGTACTTCCGGCTTCTTATAGGTTAGTTCCAGACCCTGCTGGCAAACGCGGCAAGTTTTGGATTTCGTGCTCAAAATGGCACCTCCTCTTCAGGATAGGTCTCCTCCGGAGCCGCGGTCTCCGGAACTTCGGGAGCCTCTGGCTTAGGCCCGAGGAAATGCACGCTTTGGGCCACGACCTCCGCGACTCTCCGGCGGTCGCCGTTTTGGGTCTCAAAGGAGCGGATGCGCAGGCGGCCATCCACCGCCACCTGCCTTCCCTTTCGCAGCCAGGCGGCGCAGGTTTCCGCCTGTTTTCCCCAAACCACCACCGGCACGAAGGTCACTTCCTCCTCGGGCTGGCCTGTTTCCGGGTTGACCCACCGCCGGTTCACCGCGATATCGAAGCGCGCCACAGGTTTCCCCGTTTGGGTGTAGCGCAAATCCGGATCGGAAGTGAGCCGGCCCGTGAGGATCACCCGGTTGAGATCGCTCATTTCTCCCCGTCTACCCGCACTACCTGGTACCGCAAGAACGCGTCATCCATGCCCAGCCTTTTCTGGAAGCTTTCCACCCTTTCGGCGGGCAAGGAGAAGGTCACAAGCACGTAGTAGCCCTCGCGGAAGTGTTCGATTTCGTAGGCGAGGATCCTTTGCCCCCATTCCTCCGTTTTTTGCACCTGTCCGCCTTCCTCGGCGATGAGGCTCGCGACCTTGGCCATCTTTTCCCGCCGCTGGGCCTCATCGAGGTCCGGGCGGAGGATGTAAACGACCTCATAGGTACGCATTTCGCTGGCCACGGGTATTCCTCCTTGGCGAGTTTTTCCGCTCCTACTTTACCGATCCGGCCGGGCCTCCGCAAGGCCGACCGGGAACCCCCAAGGGATCTCCACCCTACTTGACAGCACTCTCCGCACCCCACTATACTTGCGTAAACCACAAAGAAAGGAGGTGACGGAGAGTGAACAAGGCCGATCTTGTGGATCGCATTGCCCAGCGGGCCGGGCTCACCAAGAAGGATGCCCGGAAGGCTCTGGACGCCACGGTGGACATCATCACCGAGGCTTTGGCCAACAACGAGCCCGTGCTCCTCACCGGGTTTGGGAAGTTTGAGGTGCGGGCGCGCAAGCGCTCCCAGCGCATCAACCCGCAGACCCAAAAGCGCATCACCGTACCGGAGAAGGTCGTCCCGGCCTTCAAGCCCGGAAAGAACCTGAAGACCTTGGTGGCCAAGAAGCTCAAGGCCGTCGAGGAGAAGGGCGAGCTCAAAGTGAAGAAGGCTTAAGGCCGGAACGACCGGGGGTTGGGCGGCTGCCCGATTTTGGGCAGCCGCCCTGCTTTTGAGAAAAAATCAAGACTGGATCGGCATCTTTCCCCACAGCCGACCCACTTCAGTGTAGCCCAACCCCCCACCCCAGGTCAAGGATAGAGGCGGTCCAACATCCTTGGGAACGGGATTGCCTCGCGAATGTGCTCCAGGCCCGCGATCCAGGCCACGGTCCTTTCCACCCCAAGACCAAAGCCCGAATGCGGCACAGATCCCCACTTCCGAAGATCAATGTACCAACGATAGGGCTCTTGGGGCAAACCCGCCTCCGCAAGCTGGGCCAAAAGTTCTTCCTCCGTGTCCACGCGCTGGGAGCCGCCGATGATCTCCCCGTACTTTTCCGGCGCAATGAGGTCGGCATTGAGCACCACCCCAGGGTCCTTGGGATCCCGCTTCATGTAGAACGGCTTGATCTCCTTCGGGTAGCGCTCCACGAAAACGGGCCGGCCAAAGTGCTCGGAAAGGGCGTCCTCCGCGGGAGCACCGAAATCGTCGCCGTACTCAATGGGAACCCCGTGGGAGCGGATGATCTCCACCGCTTCCCTGTAAGTGATGCGGGCAAAGGGCTCCCGCACCTCGGCGAGGAGCTTCTCCGGGTCCCTTCCGAGTTCCTGGAGCTCCCGCCTTCGCTCTTCCACCACGTATTCCACGATGTAGCGCACCAGGTCTTCTTGGAGCTTGAGGTTTCCCTCGTGGTCCAAAAAGGCGGCCTCCGCTTCGGCCATCCAGAATTCCGTAAGGTGGCGGCGGGTTTTGGATTTTTCCGCGCGAAAACAGGGCCCAATCCAATAGACCCGGCCCAAGGCCATGCAGGTGGCCTCCAAATAAAGCTGGCCGGACTGGGACAAGTACGCGGGTTCCCCGAAGTAATCCAAGGGGAAAAGGGTGGTGGTACCCTCCACCGCCGTGCCCACGATGATCGGGGCCTCCGTGGCCACAAACCCCCGTTCCTTGAAGAACGCGCGGATGGCCCAAAGGACGGCGTCGCGAATGCGCAGGATGGGGACCTGCTTGCGCATGCGGATCCAGAGGTGGCGGTGATCCATGAGGAAGCCCACCCCGTGCTCTTTGAGCCCGATGGGGAAAGGCTCCTTAGGGATGTGCACCGGTTCGATTTTCCTAACGAGGATTTCGTAGCCGCCGGGAGCGCGGGCATCCGCGCGAACCACACCCCAAACCCGCAGGGAGCTTTCCTGGGGAAGGCGCTCCGCCCACGCGAACGTCTCCGGATCCGCCTCCGGGGTGACCACTCCCTGGACGATTCCCGTTCCATCCCGCACCAAGACGAACCGGACTTTCCCTGAGGAGCGCTTGTTGTAAAGCCACCCCTGGATGAGGACTTCCTTTCCCTCGTAGCGGGCGAGCTCCTCCACGTAAGCCTGGATCATGTCAGATCTCAAAGCCGCTTTGCTCCTTGGACTTCTCCGCGAGCCTCCGCTCGATGTAGGCGATCGCTTCGCCCACGGTCTGGATTTTTTCCGCGTCCGCATCGGGAATATCGATCCCGAACTCCTCCTCGAACTCCATGATGAGTTCCACGCGGTCGAGGGAATCCGCGCCGAGATCGTCCACGAACGTGGAATCCTCGGTGATCTCCTCCAGGTCCACCATGAGCTGCTCAGCGATGATCTCCTTCACCCGATTGGCGATGTCGCTCATCCTTTCACCTCCTCAGTTGCAGGGGGCGAGGCCCCCGTCCACGCAGAGAACATGGCCGGTTATATAGGAGGATTGCGGGGAGAGCAAGAAGAGGATGGCCTCAGCCACCTCCTCTGGCTTTCCAGGCCGGCCCAAGGGAATGCGGGAAAGATAGGCCTCCCGCACCTTCTCGGGAAGGCTCGCCGTCATGGGCGTCTCGATGAGGCCGGGCGCTACAAGGTTCACCCGGATGCCCCAGGGCGCCGCCTCCTGGGCCAAGGTTTTGGTGAGGGCCACCATCCCCGCTTTCGCCGCCGCATAGTTGGCCTGACCCACGTTCCCCACAAGTCCCACCACGGAGCCCACGAACACCATGGCTCCCGACCTCTGCCGCATCATGATCCTCAGGGCTTCTCGGGCGCACAGGTACGCACCGGTGAGGTGCACGCGCAGGATCTCTTCCCAGTCCTCCAGATCCATCCGAACGAGGAGCTTGTCCTTGGTGTGGCCGGCGGCGTGAACGAGGAAATCGAGATGGCCCGCCCAAGCCAGGGCCTCCTCGAAAACGCGTTTCACCTGCTTGGGGTCAGAGACATCCGCGGCCAAAAATTTTCCGTTTTCCCCAAGCTCTAAGGCGGCCTTCGCCCCGCGGTCGGGGTCCCGGCCCACCACCACCGCCTTTCCGCCCCGGGCCACGAGGAGTTTGGCCGTGGCCAACCCAATCCCCGAAGTTCCGCCCGTGATCAGCGCCGCCTTTCCCTCAAACATGGCCCAAAACCTCGGATAAAGCGCGAAAGCGTATCCGCTCGGTGATGCGCCTGCCAAGTCGGGTGAGGACCTGGCCTGGCCCCACTTCCCAGGCCTCCTCCACCCCGAGCTCCGCCATTCTCTCCACCGCCTCCACCCAGCGCACCGGCGCGGTCATTTGGTCCTTGAGGATCGCTCGGATTCGCTGGGGATCCCGCTCCACGCTTCCCGTTGAGCTTGAAATGAACGTGATTTTCGGCGGGCGGAAGGGGAGTTCCTCCAGGGCGGAAGCGAGCCTTTGGGCGGCCTCGGCCATGAACGGCGAGTGGAATGCGCCCGCTACCGCCAAGGGAACCGCTTTCCCCCCGGCCTTCTGGGCCATTTCCTCCGCCTTTTTCAGATTTTCTTGCTTTCCAGCCAGGACCACCTGGGTGGGCGCGTTGAGGTTGGCCACGAAGCACCCGCTTTCCTGGGCGATCCTCTCCGCTTCCCTTAGGGGAAGGCCCAAGAGGGCGAGCATCCCTCCCGGGAATTTCTCCGCGGCTTCCTCCATGAGCTTTCCGCGGAGCAAAACGAGGGAGAAGGCTTCGGGCCAGGAAAGGGCCTCCGCTGCGGCCAACGCCGCGAATTCGCCCAGGGAGTGGCCCAAGACCACGTCCGGAGCCCGCAACTTTTTCGCAACCAAAAAGGAAACCCACTCCACGAGGAAGATGGCCGGCTGGGCCAGGGAGGTGCGGGAGAGCTCCTCGGCGCTCAGCTCGAAGACCGGCTTTTCCCACCCGAGTTTGCGGGCCTCCTCCAGAACCTCCGCGCCCTCCGGCCGGAGGAAGAGATCCCGCCCCATTCCCACCTCGTGCGAACCCTGTCCGGGAAAGAGGAAAGCTACCACCGGAGGATCACCGTCCCATAGCAAGCTCCCGCGCCGAAAGCGGTGAGGGCCAGAATTTGTCCCTTTTGAATTTTTCCGGCACGGACCATCTCGTCGAGGGCGATGGGAATGGAGGCGGTGGAGGTGTTGGCCACGCGGTCGATGTTCACCACCACCTTTTCCCCGGGGAGGCGCAGGCGCCGCACCAAGGCCTCGATGATGCGCAGATTGGCCTGATGCGGGATGACCCAGTCGATCTGGCTTAGGGTTATGCCAGCCTGGGCGGCGGCAGCCCGTGTGGCTTCCGCCATCATCCCCACCGCTGCCCTAAAAAGCCCTTTCCCCTCCATCTGGAGGAAGTGCTGTCCTTTGGCCACGGTCTCGGGGCTTGCGGGGAGGCGCACCCCTCCGGCCTCGATGCGCAGGAGGGAGAGCTTGGAGGCATCGCCCCGGAGGGCCGCGCCCAGGATTCCGGAATCGCCGGAGTCCTTCTCGAGGAGCACCGCGCCCGCTCCGTCCCCAAAGAGGACGCAGGTGGCCCGATCCCGCCAATCCACGAACCGGGAGAGGGCTTCGGTCCCCACCACCAAAGCCCTTTGGGCAAAGCCCGTGTGGATCATGGCCCCGGCCAGGGCCAGGCCATACACGAACCCGGCGCAGCCAGCGGTGATGTCGAAAAACGGGATTTTCCCGAGCTTCAAGCCCGCGGCGATGTGGGGAGCGGTTCCGGGGATGGGCTCCTCGGGAACATTGGTGGCCACCACGAGCAGATCCACGTCTTCGGCCGCCCGTTGGGCGGAGGCCAACGCGGCCCGGGCTGCCTCCACCCCCATCTCCGCGGGAATTTCTTCCGGGGAGAGGATGTGTCGAAAGCGGATTCCCGTGCGGGTCCTAATCCACTCGTCGTTTGTGTCCAAAAATTGCGCGAGGTCGTCGTTGCTCAAGCGCTTCTTGGGGAGGAAAGAGCCGGTGCCGCTGATCCGAAGGGGAATGAGGGGGGCAGGGCCTTCTTTTCGGCGTTTTGGGCTCATAGACAAAGCCCGATTTTACGGGAGGTTCCCAGGGGGTGAAAAAAGATAGGGAGCAAGGAGTTTGGTGCCGAGGGCGGGAGTCGAACCCGCACGGGCCGAAGCCCACTGCCCCCTCAAGACAGCGCGTCTGCCAATTCCGCCACCTCGGCCCAAGCCCTATGTTAGGGAGCCTCCCTTTTTTCGTCAAGGTCGGGATAAAAAGCGAGCCCTTCCGCCCGGGGGAGGTGAGGCGTGAGGTGGAATGGGGTGGGTCTCAGGCGGAAGGGCCCGTTGCAAGCGCCATTCTACTCCCCCGCGCGCCCTTTGTCCAGGCCCTGGCCCATCTCCGCGGGAAAGTACAATCTTGGCCGATGCGCCGTTTTTTCCTTTTTGGGCTTGTGGTTTTGGCCCTCGCCACCCTTTTTGGGTGCAGCGCCCGAAGGGAAAACCCTGCCGCTATCTCCCTTCGGCCCGAGGACTCCTTGGAGGAAGCCCTCGCCAGGGCACCGGAGGGCGCCATCCTCGTTCTCTCCTCGGGAACGTACCAGGGGAACCTGCGCCTGGAAAAGTCGGTGACCCTCCGGGGCGCCGGGCCGGAGGCCACGATCCTCCGGGCCTCTTCTCCCGGACCGCCTGTGGTTTGGGTGTTGGGCAAGGCCAAGGTGCGGCTTGAGGGCCTGCGCGTTGAAGGCGGCCGCGGCGGCTTCGCCAGCCCGGAGTTCTCCTCCGCAGGGATCCTCGTGCAGGATGAGGCCCACCTTGAGCTTCAGGCCGTGAAAATCGTGCAAAATATGGCCTCCGGGATTTTCGCCCGCGATGGAGCCCAACTTTCCCTCCGCGATGTGGAGATCCTCGAAAACAGCCGCTACGGCCTAGAAATCTATGGTGGGGCCACGATATTTGCGGAAAGGACCCGGATTTACGGGAACAAAATGGGCGGGGTTTGGGCGGCGGGCGAAGGCCGCTTGGAACTGGAAAAAAGCAGCGTAGAAAACAATCTCGGGCCGGGACTTTGGATCCGGGAACGCGCCAAAGCGCGCCTTTGGGAAGCGCAGATTCGGGAAAACCTGGGTCCTGGGCTTTCCCTCAGGGATTCCGGGGAGGCCCAAATTTCCGCGTCCCTCGTTTTTGGCCAAAGGGAGGCGGGCGTTCTCCTCTCGGACGGAGCGATCCTTTCCGCCTACGGCACCATTTTTGAGGCCAACTGGAACGGGCTTGAGCTTGGGGGTGGGAGGGCCTTTCTTGAGGGCTGTGGGCTTTCGCGGAACCGGTGGGATGGAATTGTGGCCCGGGCTGGAGTGCAAGTGCGCATCCTAAGGTGCCGCTTTTTGGGCAGTGAAGGCTCAGGCATTTCCGCATCCGGCCAGGCAGATGTGGAGGTCCGAGAGAGCGTCTTCGAGGGATGTACGATCGCCGGAATATCCGGGTTTTCCCGAATCCCCGTGCGCGGCGAAGGCAACGAGTTTTACCGAAACGGTGTGGCTCTCTTGGGAAACGTGGAAGGGAGCCTAAGGCAGCCGAAGGCTCGGCCCTCCCGCGATTTTCTGAGCTTTCCAGACCCCGCCTTTTCGGACCTTCAGGAGGCCGTGGACGCCCTTTTTCCCGGCGGGGTATTGGTCCTTGCTCCGGGCCGATATCCCGCAGGGGTCGTGGTGGACAAACCCCTGGAAATCCGGGGAAACGGGGAGGCCATTCTCGTGGGCTCCCAGGGTGCGCCGGCTTTGGCGCTGGTGCGGGGCGCAAAACTCCGCCTTCTTGGGGTTCATGTCACGGGCGGGTCGGAGGGCCTGGCCCTGGGGGCGGACTCTGCGGCCGAACTCCGCGGGTGCGCGTTTTGGGAAAACGGGGCGGGCATAAAACTTTGGCAGGATGCCCGTCTTGATGCCTTCCGGCTGAGCGTTTCCTACCATCCCCAGGGCGGGATTTGGCTTTGGGACGAAAGCCAAGCCGTTTTGGAGGAGGTGACCCTCTTTCAAAACGAGCTCTGCGGGATCTGTGCGGGAGGACGAAGCACCCTGGTCTTGCGCAAAAGCACCATCTCCGAAAACGGCTGGCAAGGAGGCCTCCTTTTGCGGGATTTCGCGGAAGTTGAGGTCTGGGAGAACGCGTTCTTTCGGAACCGCGGCCACGGGGTCGCCGTGCAAAGCGGAAACTGCGTGGGTTCGGGTCCGGGATTTTTCGGGAAGATCTCGGGTGGCGGGAACGAGTTTTCGGAGAACTACAAGGGCCCGGTCTGTCCGGCTGACCTCATTTTCCTTGCCCGCTGAGGAGTGCCTTCACCCTTTCTGCCAGCTCCGGATCCGGCCGAAGCCGCCGATAGGGCAAAAGGGAGTGGAGGGAGCCTCCCCCATCTTGGGGAAAGCGGGGAACGAGGTGGAGGTGGACGTGGGGGACGCCCTGGCCGGCCACGCGGCCATCGTTGAGGCCCACGGTTAGGCCGGGTGCGGAAAGGGCTTCCTGGAGAGCCCTTCCCACCCGCACCGCCGCGGAAAACATTTTTCCTGCCAAATCCTCGGGAAGCTCCGAAAACCTCTCCACGTGGACCTTGGGCACCACCAAAGTATGCCCCGGAGCCATGGGCGCGGCGTCCAAAAAGGCCATGACCCAGGGATCTTCGTAGAGGATATGGGCGGAGAGTTCCCCCCTGGCGATGCGGCAGAAGGGGCAACTCATAGGACGAGCCGGGCGAACCTGCGGCGGCCCACGCGGAGGATCATGCCCGGACGGATCGCGACCCGCTCCTCCCCGGCCGGGACCTTCACCCCGTCCAGCCAAACCCCGCCCTGGGCGATGAGCCGGCGCGCCTCCGATTTGGAAGCAACAAACCCCGAGGCCAAGAGGATCTCCACGAGAGGGGCTTTCCCCGCCTCATCGAGAAGGTGCCCCACCGGCACTTCCTGAAGGACCTCCGGAGGCCGCTCCTCCTCGAATACCCGCTCGAAGTGAGCCTGGGCTTTCTCTGCTTCTTCCACACCGTGCAGGCTTGCCACCACCGTCCACGCGAGCTTCTTTTTCGCTTCCTTGGGATGGAGATGGGCCACTTCCTCCCAGTCGATGTCCGTAAGGAGCCGGAAGTATTGGGGCATGAGCTCGTCGGGGATGGCCAT
>Ga0078972_1006091_pt1 | contig 29280 bp, 24 predicted proteins | sample YelNatPaOPGAMG01_FD_67568 | JGI IMG/M metagenome (GOLD analysis project Ga0078972, IMG submission 67568) | Hot spring thermophilic microbial communities from Obsidian Pool, Yellowstone National Park, USA - OP-RAMG-01 (SPADES assembly) (version 2) | ecosystem: Environmental > Aquatic > Thermal... | reverse complement strand
AACCCTCTTATATACTAAACTGTTTAAAGACAAAATTCTTTGCTACCCGAAAAATTTCCCAACCATCCCTTTAGTTGAGTGCTGGGAGGTGCCGCTACTATTACTTTGCAGAGCTTCGCTCTTGCTACAAATTCGGCGGTTGGCAAACCGCCCGCTACTGCTTTATCTGTGAGCCGCGAGTTGTGAGCCGTCCTCTTACCTTTTCACTTTCTCACTTTTATTAGTGAACCCTAAATATTGGTTATTAAAGAACCAAGTCGTGAAGAAAAATTATCGCTTGAAGTTAATTCTTTTTGTAATTTAATCAATACATCGGTTTTTATATCCCTTATATAATTTGTTACTTCATAAGGAGTTAAAGAATATACTTCTTTGTCACCGAATATAGCGTATTTATCAATATTCTCCTTTTCCTTTAGAGAGAGAGAGTTTCTTCTTTCAATCTCTCTTGTTATTGAAAGGAGAATCTCGGATTTTGCCATAGAAGCGGAAGGCAGGTTAGAATAATATCTGATGCCGACCGTTTGAATAAAATCATCTGAGCTATCAGCTTTCTCATAATTTCTTTTAACAATCATAACTTTATCTGCATAATCGCTGACTCCCGAGAGCCCATCAAACAAATTCTTAAAAATGCTGTCAGAATATCTTTCCTGAGTATATTTTGCCTGATATAAAAGAGCCACCGCCTGTTTTTCTCTGACATCCGGGTTATATCCACCCGATAATTTGTTATTTAGTTTAATATTTCCCATCTCTCTTACTATCAAAGGCGAGACATAGGTTAAAAGTTCGCTTCTAACCAAGCCATTTTTAATTAAATCATCGCTTGAATATCCTTTAACCCTTAAAAACTGCTCAACCACAGAAGCGTCTATTACAATCCTGCCGTTATCCGATTTGCTTTCAAGTCCATTTAGATATTCAAAAGATATAGATGGTTTCCTGTTTTTATAAAGCTCAAAGTAAAGTTTTTTAGAAACCTTAGATTTTGAAAGCTCATTCTCTGCATTATTAGAAACATAATTAGAAAGATAACTTCTCTTTGTCTCGTCTAAAACTTCGTTCGTGAAAGATGTTCTGTTTGCGTTTATAACTGAAATATATGGCGAAAGCGAAGCATCGCTTCTTATTCCGCCTCTATCAAAGAGATTTGAAAGAATGTACATCTGCTCGGCTATAGGCCTTGATCTTATGGAACTGAGTTCGGAAGAACTTAGAACCTTGTTTTCAAGCATTTTATCGGCTATTTTATCAATCGCAATCTTAACCTCTTCGGTCTTTTTGATATCGCCTGTTCTTCTATCGCTCAATGAAATCAAAGCGCTCTGAGTCGTTCCTCGTTTAATCTCATCTTTTATAATTCTATCAAGCGCAGCATTTCTTTCCTTTACGCTCATATCTGACCAGCTTGTAGATGAAAATTTCACGAGCCCCGCCCACCCCCACTCAGTAGAAACCGATGGATCCGTAAATATCTTATCCCATTTTCTAATCGCTATCTCCACATTGGATATATTTGTCTGTTGATATTTAGAAGCACCGCTCATCCACTGGGAAATCTTCTCGGGCGGTATGCATAATCCGAGTTCGCATATCAATCTGGGTCTATCTAAAATGGTTTCAAGATTCTTGCTTAAAGAATTTAATTCCTCTGGCTCATAATTCCTTGAGACGATTCTATCTATCTCTATCAGTTCAGTCGCATACGAGACCAACTTATTGGTTTTATTTGAATCTATTCTTGAGAACTCTTTTTTGAGTTGCGGATCTTCAACCAATTTTTTTGAATAAGTAATATTCATATTCTTTGTTATTTCTATTTCAAATTCTTTTAGTTTTTCCTGGTAAATTTTTCTTTTCTCTTTATCCGGGAATATTGTTTCAAGGATATCTTTGCTTTTTTCCATTAGATTTGAAGCGAGATTCTTAATAGAGTCCTTTATTTTCTCTACAATGGATTTATTTGCCAGCCCCTTAACTTCATTCGCTTTTATGTTGGATTTATTTTCTACATTCTTGACTTCTGAATTGTTTTTACCTTCCATTAAAGAATTCATATCGGGTTTCAAAGTTCTGGACTCGCTGTATCTGGTTGAATATATAGAAGGTTTAGCTTTAATTGACTGGCTTATATCTATGCTGCTTTTAGGAGATATTGTGCCCATAGAAGTTAAAGAAGCCCTTGGAATATAATTAGAGTCGCCTTTATTTCCAAAAGATTTATTAGCCCCGATTAGCGACCTCTGACTTTGAGAGTTCTCCCCTATATTAGAATCCGAACCTTCTGTCTCTGCTGGCGATTCTTCGCTTACAGAATTATCTTCTTCTGTTTTTATTTCCTCCCTATCGTTTATATCGCTTTTATCAAGCATTTTTTTCAGGAACTCATCCCATAGACTTATCTTTGAAAACCTTAACTGTTCATATCTTTTAGAATCATATCTGAGTAAAGGAAGGTATATCGCAAGGCCATAGGTGGAGTCCTTGTAAGACAGCCCTTTTGAATTCTGGCTATCACCGCCTTTATGCAAAGCGACAAGATTTTTTGAAATATAATTTATTAGTGTCTCTGTTATAGATTTTAATTCCTCATCCTTCATAACCCCTTTCGCCTTTTTAAGATAACTGACAAGATCCGCCGTTCTTGTTATAACATTTTCGGTTTCGGTTGTTATTGAATCAGCGCCTAAATTGAGCGTCTCTTTCTGAATGCCGCCAAGAAAGAAAAACGACTCCTCCGTAATTTTTTTATCGGTTATATTTTTAAAATCGTCGCTTTTTAAAGCGATTGAAATCCATTTATTAAATAACTTTAAAAACTCTGAAAACTTCGATGTTTCTATTGAGCTTAATGTGGTTGTTTTGTCGTTGTAGTCCCCAAAGTCAGTTTTTCTCCCTGAACCATAAGCATTATCATAAGCGACAACCATACATTTTGATACATCTCCTACATTGGAGGAACTATTAACGCAGCCAAGAATGTCGTCATAAGGGAAGCCCGCTCCCGGTATTTCTTCTTCGCTTGCGACTATGTATTTAGAATAGTCCTTTAACTCAGCCACAACTTCCGCCATCTGCATAAGACAGGCGTCCATCGCGAATATATCAATCTTTTTGCCATAAGTTTTAGAAATATCGCTTAAAGCATTCCTTAATTGTGGCACAGTAATAGAATTGCCACTTACATCGTCATAAGATATTCCGAAATAACCATTGCCATGGTTCCATATTATTAAAACAACCTTATCTGGATTAAATTTCTTTATGGCTTTTTTGGCAGATCTTGCAAAATGCCTGTAACTTCCCATATCGCCATCAGTTGTCGTGTCTATGATAATTGAGACAATTTCTTTATTGTTTGGTTTAGAATCTTTAGTTATAAAATGGGTAACGGCTCCGTTTGAAAAACTCAAAGTCCTTGACCTCTTTTCTATTCTATTATGCTCGACAACCACAGCGACCCTATCATTAGAGCCAACCGTTTCCATTTCGTTTATATCATTCAGTGAAAGATTTAAAGCTCCGAGGTCATTTACCCCGTTGATAAAAACAAAGACAAGCCATTCATACTTATTTTTTATAACTGTATTTGATGTTTTTTCTATCTTAGCGTTAACAGAAGCAGGTGGGGCGGTTACAGTAGATTTTATAAGTTCCTGGTATCCGCTTAATAAGTCGTTTTCTTCGGCTTTAAGCGGTAAAAGATTAAAGGATAAAACGATTAAAAAGGTTATAAATTTTTTCATAAACGTCTCCTATCTATTTTATAATATTAAAAGGGGCGAAAAACAAGATTTTTAGGACCTAAAAGTCAATAGGAAAAAAGACCTATTTAGGGTTCGCTGAAAAACCCTAACGAAAAATGTTCTTTCATAGATAAATTTCACTAAATTAAAAAATTGTAGTTTCAGAGCTAGCTCTGAAAAAGGCATCCCGACGTTACGTCGGGGTGCCACTACATTTCTTTTGGCAAAAAACTTCGGCTTTTTAACTCGAGCGTTCTCTCACCCCTATACTTCTTCATTTGATTGCCCCGATTTTTAAGGCGAAACAAGGAGCGAAGAGCGAGCATATCAATCCGAAGGAGATATGTAAGCGACGAGTGACAAAGTCGTAGCCCAAAGATTGATTTTGTAGTAGAAATTGGGATTGTGACACAGCCTCTAAATGGGAGAAAAGAATTTTGGGCAATTTTGTCGTTGAGACACACTCACAATGTTTATTCAACATTGCTCGTTCGCCTCGCCTAAAACTTGCCTCAAACTTCTTTCTCCAAATGAAAGAATATAGGGAGTGAGAGAACGCTATACTTCGTTGCTATTCGCTTACAATGTTTATTCAACATTGCTCGCTCATAGACGCCTCGTCTCGTTTACAAAAATCCTTTGTTTTTTGCTCAAATAGACTTTTCCAGCGAACCCTATTTAGGAATATCAGAGTATGCCATAACGCCGTTTTTGCCATGGGATTTGACCCAGTACAATGCTTCATCCCCCCTGGATAAAAGTTCATCTAAATTTTTAGTGTCATCTGGATAACTTGAAATTCCCATACTCGCTGTCAGCGTTATATCTTTACTTATTCCAAAATTTGACACGTCTATTTTTATTCTTTTTATTTCTTCGCTCAACCTTCTCGCAAGCCCAATAGCATGCTCTTTGCCGCTCTGTGGTAAAAGTATTATTATTTCATCCCCTCCATAGCGGCAGGGGAAATCTATTTTTCTTATTGTCCTCAAGATACATTGAGATATTTCCTTAAGAACCACATCGCCTACCTGATGCCCAAAACTGTCGTTAATTTCTTTAAAATAATCCACATCTATCCATATAAGCGAGAGCCTCTGATTAAATCTTGAAGCTCTGTAAAACTCCTCCTGAAATCTCTGATTAAAATATCTTCTTATCGGGAGTTGAGTAAGATCGTCATACATTGACATTTCCTGAATTTTTTCAAAAAGTATAATATTTTCTATAGCAAGCGCTATGAGGGAAGAAAAGGACTTCAATAATTCAATATGCGATTTTTTTATAATGACTCTGCTTAATAGATTATCCACAACAAGCATTCCAACTTTGCTGTAATCAATCTTTAAGGGAAGATAAATTATATATTCCCTACAGACAATATCTTCGTCCCCAAGAAGTATATCCGTTAGAGTGGAAAGCCCACTTTTCATAGGAATCGTGTCATGAGATATATCGTTTATTCTTGTGGTTCTATCTATACTGTATATCCCGCATAAGATATTTTTTTGTTCATCTATTCTATATAATCTTATCCTATCAAAACCAAAAAAACTTTCAAGCCCCCTCATCATAAACTTAAATCCCTCTTTCTCCCTTACGCTTTTTGCAAATATCCTGCCAAGCGAAGCGGCGATATTTAAATTTCTCCAATAACTTTCTTTGATTTCTTCAAAATCGATAAGATAAAAATCTTTCATTTCCCTTTCCAGAGATGTTTTTACTTTTTTTAAATCCCTCTGCGTAAATTTTTTGCCGTCGAATCTCTCTATTCTGAATATGAATTTCTTTTCCCTCTCTTTCGATACGGGGCTTTTAAACAAATAGGGCACATACCCGAATACGCACTTGCCCTGTTTAGTCACATATTCAGCCCCCGATTCTATCGAGCTAAAGAAATCCTTGTTGCTTTTTATCCATACATATTCGCAATGCTCCGATATCGTATCAAATCTATATCTTAAGAATGCTTTAATTATTCCGCCTGAATTTATATATTCAAACACGGTTAAATTTTTTAAGGATAGTTCCTTTGACAAATCTAAAATAACTTTTTTAATAAAATCAATTTCTTTTTCTTTCATAATCAATAAGAAACAATAAGGTATTCGCTTAAACCTTTTATCTCAAGCAAATTATTTTTAAACTCCATTTCATCAAACTCGTTATTTACTATTTTTATACATGCGCGTTTTAGAGCTTCATCCATCATTTTTTCAAAACTTGGATACACGACATTATTAGATATCATAACGGCATTTGATGTGAGGGATTTAAAAAAATCGAAATCTTTTTTCGGGAAAAGTTTGTCAAGTTCATCATAAAACGGCGAAAAGGTTCCAATGCCTTTAGATAATTTATAGAGATTGGAAGGAGTATAAAACCATTTAAAGAAATCCTTCAATATATCTATGTTCTGTGTGGCTGAAAAGAAGAAAAAGTTAAAGCTTCTTGCAAGCTCGTTTTTCCTCATAATATCGGGGAACCTTGTAACACCGATATTATCCATATCAATCAAATCGCTCCTGAAAGAAAAAGCCATGGAACTCAGACCTCTTTTCGTAAAGCCAATGTCATAAAAATTTTCCTCAAATAAAGGAATGTATTTCTTTCTTGCAAGCGATAAATATTCCACAATAGTACTTATAACCTCCTCTTTATGAATATTTAAAGAAGTATTATCGCTTGAGAAGTATCCTTGCGTCTTATTCATAACGCTAACGAGTATATCGTCGGAAGTTATATAACCGTTTATATTCGTATTATCTAAGGGATAATAATCTTTCTTATTAAATTTTTTCAATAATTTATCGCATAAATCAAAAAAATCATCCCACTTAATTTGTGAAATCTCACATCTTATAACTTTTGAAAGCATATCTTTTCTATAATATAACGCGGGGATTTCAAAATAAATAGGAATTGAAAAAAATCTTTGAGTCGATTCAAAAACCATTCCTTTTTTTAAAAAATCAAAGATTTTAAGTGTTTCGCAGTCCTCAAATATTAAATCAATCGGGAGCGAAAGTCCGAGTTTGGTGACAAGGGATGTCCACTGATGCGGAATTTCTATTATATCGGCTAATTTTTCATCTGGATGTTCGAAAAAAGCAAAGATATCATTCCATAAAGTTTCCCTGCTCTTTATATCCAGTTCAATATTAACTCCCTTTTCTTTGGAATAATCATTAATCAAATCCTTAAAAAAAGAATATTTTAAGTGATTATAATCGTTTAATATCCACATCTTCATAATAGTTGTAAGCCAGCCCTTAGATTTTATTGGTCGCTTGTCGCTCGCTACTTTTCCATTGCTGATCAATCTCCTCCGACGTTATGTCGGAGCGTCGGGACATGCAATGACTTGAGCGTTTTAGTCATTACGAGCGTAGCGAAGTAATCTCATCTTGCGGTGACTAATAATTTATTAACTCTTTGCTTACTCTGGATGAGATTGCTTCAAAATTTTTTGATTACAATAATTTGTAAAGAGAAAATTCCAATCTCTGCCCCCCGACGTAACGTCGGGGGGCACGTTCACGCAACGACTTCGTCGGATTGCTTCAGTAGTTCCAGCAAGAAGTAAATTCGCCTGCCTGACGGCAGGCAGGCAATGACTCTATCATTTATAATCCAACATCCATAATTCATCATCCAAAATTCAAAATTCATAATTTTACATTTCTTACGTTTCTCACCCTCTTACCTCTCACTTCTCACTTTCCTTGTCCGGCTAAATTTCACTATTAGAACCCGCTTTTAAATCCGGCTCTATCTCAATACTTTCATCTTCATAATTGTGCTCTATCGCTCGGAGCATTGAAACGCCAATCATTGCGGCGTTATCCGATGAATAATTTTTTTGCGGTAAAAAAACATTAAACTTGTTTAAAGGAAATGTCTCCATTATCATATTTCTTATATAGCTGTTAGCAATTACCCCTCCGCAGACAACTATATTATTAACCCTGTATTTTTCTACCGCCAACTTTAATTTTTTTATCAAGCTCTTTGAAACCGAATCCTGAAAAGAATAACATATATCTTTTTTCTTTGATAATGTAACTTTATTATCTCTTACATAGTAGGCAACCTGGGTCTTTATTCCGCTGAACGAATAGTCAAAAGAATCTTTTACTTCAGGAACGCTGAATATCTTGTTTCTTCTTAAGCTTTTTGACGCGATTTTTTCTATAGCGGGACCGCCCGGATATCCAAGATTTAATATCTTTGCCACTTTATCAAACGCTTCTCCGACAGCATCATCTCTGGTAGAGCCCATAACCGAATACTTACCATAATTTTCAACATACCACAATTCACTGTGTCCGCCTGAAATTATAAGAGCGATTAGAGGAAACTTGAGTTTTTTCTCTATTTTATCATCCTTTATTTCAACTGATAACAAGTGTCCTTCCAGATGATTTATGCCAATCAATTTAGCATCAAAATAATTGGATATCGTCATAGCTGCAATTTTTCCTATAAGCAATGACCCTTTAAGCCCGGGTCCTCTTGTAAAGCCGACATAATCCACTTTCTTAATCTTAGAATCAATTATAAGTTTGGCTATTTTATCGCTGTGTTCTCTGCTTGCGATTTCAGGAACCACTCCGCCATATTTTTTATGCGAATCTATCTGAGAGTAAACAAGGTTAGATAAAATCCTATTATCTTTTATGACGCAGATACCTGACTCATCACAGCTTGTTTCTATAGCTATAAGAATCATAGATTAAACTCTTTCCTTTATAACCTCCATCATTTTAAAAACCTCTATTGCTTTCTCTATGGCTTTATCGTTTATTTCTTTTTTATTCTTTTCTTTGCTTTTATCGGGATAATAAATCTCCTGCATTCCCTCATAAAGTTTTAATTCTTCGTCTTTGGATAATTTTATTTCGACATCCGGCTCTATTCCGCCTTTTCCAGTTTTGGGCTCCCTCTGTATCATAGAACCATTTGGAGTGTAATATTTCGCTATAGTAAGTCGCATAGCGGAGCCGTCCGAAAGCGGCATTATCGTCTGAACGCTCGCTTTTCCAAATGTGTTCTCTCCTATGATAATCGCTCTTTTATTATCTTTTAAAGATCCGGCTAAAATTTCGCTCGCGGAAGCCGAGTATTTGTTTACAAGAACCACTAAAGGAAGCTTTGGATATTTAGATATTTCATCACTTCTGTACTCTGAATATTCTTTATCCGTTCTACCCTTAGTATAAACTATCATTTTCTTATCGCCAAGAAACATCTTCGCTATATCTATGCTTGCCGCAAGCAACCCGCCTGGATTGTATCTTAAATCTATAATGAGTTTTTTCATTCCTTTGGACTCCATTTCTTTTATAGCTTTCTGGAAATCTTCTACCATATGTCCGCTGAACTCTATTATTCTTATAAGAGCCGTATCGCTGTCTATCATCCTGTAGTTTATGGACTCAACCTTGATTATTGCTCTTGTGAGTTCTATATCAAATATATTCCAGTCATCTTCTTTACTGGGCGGCTCCCTCGCTATCGTCATCTTGACTTTTGTTCCTGGCTTGCCTCTTAATTTATCCACGATTTCTTCGCTCGTTTTATTTTCGGTGGACTCTCCCTCTATTTTAATTATTCTATCGCCGGGATATATTTTGGCTTTAAACGCCGGGGTATCCGGAAGCGGAGTTACCACTATGGGCCAATTATCCTTAACTTCTATTCTTATGCCTATTCCTCCAAACTCGCCCTCAGTATCGCTCTTGACTCTCTCATAGTCCTTGCTTGTAAGAAACTGGGAAAAAGGATCCAGAGAATCCACCATTCCCTTAATTGCGGAATATATTAAGGCAGTATCTTCTTTCTCCTCAACATATCCCGATTTTATCATCTCAAATGCCTCTATGAAAACTTTTATCTTTTCATATGTTGAGTCAACGGCATAATTTATGTAAGGAACTGAAAAACCTATAGCAGAAACTATGAGCGATGTTATAATAATTTTTTTAATTTTCATATTCTCTCCTTATCTTAAATAATCCAGCGGGTCAACCGCTGCTTCTCCTTTTCTTATTTCAAAATACAAAACATTCCCTTTCAATGACAAATCCCTTGGATCCGTTCCTGGCTTTCCTATAACAACTCCGGCGGCAACATCCTCGGCGTTTGAAACATATATTTGATTTAAAAAACCATAGGTTGAGAAAATATTCTCTCCGTGATCTATTATAACAAGGTTCCCAAAACCTCTGAACTCTCCGCTGTAAACGACTTTCCCACTCATAACTGCCCTGACGCTATCGGCGTTATCGCTTTTTATTTTTATACCATCGTTTATTACCCATGTTTTTAATTTATCTATATACTCTTTACCAAACTTTTTAACGACTACTCCATCCATTGGCCAGGGGAGTGACTTTTTTTCGAGATTAATGGATAATGTGGTATTTGTTTTGTATGGAGCGGTTTTCTCGATCTTTTTTATTAAATTTGATAGATTTCTTGCTGTTCTATTGAGTTCTTCTATTTCCGATTGAAGTTCTTTTAGTTTTGCATCTGTCAAATATAATTCTTTTTCGTTTTTTTTCAATTCTTTCCTATTTTCCTCAAGATTTTTAGACGCTATGTTTATTTCTTTTGAATATTTTTCCCTGTTAATAGAGAGTTTTGTTAAATTTTTTGAAAATATCTCGCTCTTATTATTAATCGCTTTCGCGTAAGTTGATTTGTTTATTATCATATTTCTTTTAATCATATCTACTATGATTTTATCGGTTCTATAAAAATAAGATATAGAAAATTTAGACAGATAAAGCGATGTAATGTCATTGTTTATCTCATTTTGCAATTTCGTATAACTCTCTTTAAGCATATTATATTTATTTCTCACCTCATCCATCTCCTTTTTAATTTTTTCCATCATCAAAGTAATGTTCTTTCTCTTTTCAGATATATTTTTTTCGTTGCTTTTGAGTTTTTGCATATCAATCAACAATTTTTCATATTTTTGATTATATTCCTTTAACTCGGAATTCTTCTTTTCAAGCTCGAGTTTTATTGTTTCCAATCTGGATTTGTTCTCATTGTACATCTTCTGAGCGAAGTTACTGACATTTAAAGATATAAATATGATGAATGAAAATATTAATTTTTTTTCCATTGATGCAGAACCCATCCCATAATCCCGCCGCTCAATAAAATAATAAGGTGCCATAAAGCGCAAGGCCACTCCCATAAAGGGCTTATATATTTGGTAGGATAAATAATTATATATACAAATATTATAGAGACAACGCTGCCGAACATTCCATTTAAAAACCACTTAAACGATTCAACCAAAGATGTAAAAAAATTGGAAGCCCCCACCTGAATAATCGCTAATAGAAAAGTCATTGATATTATAACAACAGTCGCACCTATTACAAGAAAAAGAAATTTAGAATAAAAGATTGTATGCATTATTGCTATTATTTCATCTGGTTTGTATCTTATATCAGAGACGCCGTTTATGGTTGATACCTTATCCACTATAGAATTAATATTGCCCATAAAAGCGGGGTCGATATCCAGTGTTATAATATCGGGGACGGGATTCAATGACATGGACTTAATTGAGAGATACAATTCTTTATCCTCATTTTCTATTTTTTTAATGCTTTCTTCGCTCTTTATATACTTAACCTGTTTAATTCCGATAATTTGAGAAATCTGCGAGGTAATTTTTTCTATATCCGGCTGATTTTTTAGAGCGACTATAACCTTAAAATCCTTTAAAAGAAGTTCCGATATCTTATTAGATTGAATATAAAAAAATATTATCGTCTCGAAATATATACCGAATATAAGGGTAGCGAGAAATACTATCCTGTAACCTTTTTTAACAGGAGATGTCATAGTAATATTTTACTATTTTTAACCTTTATTTTTGATAGCCCACAACCTTTGAGCATATTCTCTGATATGTTTTTATTTCAGAAATAAATCTTTCTTTCAATTCTTCTATCGCTTTCTCTCTTTCATTCGGCGTCTTTTGCATAAGCAAAGCCATTTCATTTTCTTTAAGGAGTTTCTTTTTTTCCTTATAAATCTCCGTCATTTTTTCAACGATATATATATCATCCTGCATATTTTTTATTCTCTCAACTGGAGATTTCCCATTTAACCCTAATTCCATATCTGCTTTTCTCATTATCCTTTCAAGCGTCTTGATATCCCTCTTTTCAAATGCCTGGTTTATTTCGCTCATTCTAAAATCATAGAAATCCTTATCCTCTGGCTCCATATTTTTAAAGTTATCCGGATGATAAATTTTAACAAGATTCCTGTAAATCTTTTTAATCCTGCCTTCATCAACGAAAGGCACATCTTCTTTTTCCTCCCCTTCTAAAAGTCCTTCTTTTTCATTTCTTCTTATTCCAAGCAATTTATCCTTTAAATTCTCAAGCAGAACTATGTAATCGCCTAATTTCTTGAGATAATAATTCTTATAAAAATTCTTTATTGAGACATCAAAAGCAACATATTCCTCAACCGCCTTTTCAAGCTCAATTTCTTTATCAAAGAGCAACCTTCTTAATTTCTTTATCTTATTTGAATATTCCTTTTCCTTTGAAACAATCGCTTTAGTGTATTCCATATTATTTTTTGGACATAACATAAATTTTTATAAGACTTCTTAATCTTTCTATATCCTGTGGTTTTAAAACATAATCAAAAGCCCCTTCCCTGACGCATTTCTGGGCTATATCAACGCTGGACAGTCCGCTAATCACTATCACGCAGACCTCTTTATTTTTTTCTTTCGCTATATGATTTACTTCCGCCGCGGAAAGTCCGTATATAAATGTAGTGGTTATTACAATATCCCAGTTTGTTAATTCAAGTTTTTCCTTTGCTTTCTTACAATCGCTTACTATCTCAAATTCTATGAAATTATATTCCTTTAAAATCTGAGTTATCCTCTCAATTGCGTATAACTCGTCTTCTATTAAAAGCGTTCTTACCAATCTATCCATAATCTTCGAATCTCTTCCTCCCTGTAGAGTTTGGGATTATTTGAATAAATCTCTTCAAACTTAATCCATCCATCTATTGATGTCAAAGGGTAATCTATCAAATCTATGAAAAATGGCTTTATTATATTAAAATTGGAATCGGCTATAATTTTTACAATCGGCCTTGTTGGCTTGTTTCTATTTATAAAAACGACTCTGGCTATTTCCCCTGTTGAGAGCTTGATAAAACTATTGGGCGGATATAATCCAAATACCATAGATATTGCTTTAATGGCTTTAGGATTGAATTTATTTTTTAAATCTTTAATAATTGAATAAATTACCGCCGCCTCTTCAATAGCGTCCCTGTAACTTCTTTTATGCGTCATCGCCTCGTATAAATCCGCGATAGAAATCATCTGAGATTTTTCATCCATATCGTTTGGACCAAGCGAGTAATAACCACTAGCGTCGTACCTTTCATGTGAAAGATATATATTTCTGGAAATCCTGTTTTTAATAGCCGGCTCAAAAGCGAATATCTTTTCAATTATATTAATACCCTCCTGAACATGATTTTTAATGATATCAAGCTCATCATTATTTAATCTTCTTTCCAGAAGATATAAATTTTTATAATTATGCATACCGATATCTATACACAGCGCTGACATTGCCATTTCCCTGATATCATCTTCCTTGTATCCGGTTTCTTTTGCTAAATAGGCGGATATTATAGACAGGTTTATAGAGTGAGAATAAATATAATCGCCGGGCGTTAAATACCTCAAAAAATTTAAAATATACGGCTCATCAAGGCAATCTTTTAATATCAGCTCGGATATATAATTTATCAGATCAAAGGTTTTGATATAGCTTCCTTCATATGCGGATTTAAAAATTTCCCTAATGCCGTTTATCAAAGATGCGTATAAATTCTTAACTTTCTCTTCAACGCTTTCTTCATCAAAATTTTTAACATCAATAAATCTTTCTTCTTTATTATTGCCGGGTAATGGCGATATTTTCGCATCTTTTAATTCAAAATTTTCAATCCCTTCCCTTCTAATTGAAAATCTCACTTCCCTCGTTTTCCCTTGTGTCTCTTCCTTTGACTTATCCTTAAAATCCAAATTTTCGTTAATATTTTCATTTAAAACTGGTTCTTTTTTGACTTCATTTATCTTTTTACTGTTTTTATTTAAATCAGAAAATTTCATAAATAGGGTTCATCCCGCCCCGACGATACCTGCTCCGACGTAACGTCGGAGCGTCGGGGGACTCCATAATCCAAAATTCATAATCCATAATCCATTTTCTCACTTTTTATATATTATAACAATGATTTGTTAAATTTTTATTTCATTTTTTTATCAGATTAAATCCAACTGGGGCATTCATTTTTCTGGAATTGTTATCTTCATTACAGTTCCTTTCTGTATATTCTGTATTTTTTATATATCCTTCCGCCAAACTTTTCTATTGTTTTATTAATCTTAATATTATCTTCAAGCGTCCAGGAGAGGTCTCCCCATTCCCAGTTAAGTTTTTTAGATATCTCTATCGCTTTTAAAATCATAAGAACCTCTATTCCCCTTCCTCTGTATTCAAGGTTTACCCCCAAGGCGAGCATTCTTCCCGATTTTATTTTAAAGAGATAATTATAAAAAAACTTTAAAAAATTAAGCGGTATAAAGGACTCTTTTAATGCTTTAAGAGCTATATTGAAATCCGGAAGCATAAGGCAGAATGCAACAGGAATATTATTCTTTTTTGCGAAAAAGATATACTCCCTCTTAATTATAGCTTTTAACTCACCTGCCATATTTTCTATCTCTTCGTCTGTCATCGGAACAAATCCCCAGTTCTTTTCCCATGCCCTGTTATAAACCGACTTAAAATCTTCAAAAACATTTTTCAGATTATCAATATCGGCGAAATCTATGGCGATATCTGAGTTTTCCTTTTTTATCCTATCAATGGTCGGATTGAATTTATCTAAAATTTCTTTATTATAAATCCACTTAAAAGCGTATAAATCTTTTTCTTTGTAATAACCGCAATCTTCAATCAGGGATATATAATATGGTGGATTATACGGCATCATTATAACATTTGGTTCGTCAAAATTTTCAATCAATAATCCCCAGGTATAATTGCTTGAAGGGTTTGCAGGACCTCTCATTAAAAAACATCCCCTTTCCCGAGCCCAGTTAGCGGAGGATTCAAAAAGCATTTTTGCCGCTTCTTTATTATCTTCGCAATCGAAAAAACCGAAAAAAGCGGATTTCTCTCCATGGAATTCATTGTAGTAATGATTTATCATCGCAGCTATTTTCCCTATAATTTTTCCATTTTCATATACGGCAAATAGTTTTTTTTCAGCTTTCTTCCAAAATGGATGCGACTCGGAAAGGATATTTATTTGATTTTTTCTAAAATCCATTATCCAGTTCGGGTTTCTTTTCGAAATTAAATAGCCAAAATCAACAAATTTTTCTATATCTTTTATTTCTTTTATCTCCATTTTCTAAGTTGATGTCTTTGTTTTAGAACTCCCCATTACAGTTTTATAGCATTTTTCAAAAATATTAAGAGCACGCTCCAGATGCTCCTTTGTGTGAGTCGCCGTAACAACCACTCTTAAAAGCGTTCTTTTGGGCGGAACGGCGGGGCTTATTACCGGATTTGAAAAAATACCATTATCAAAAAGCATTCTCCAAAGCATAAATGTCTTTTCATTGTTCCCTATTAAAATAGGAATTATCGGGGTCTGAGTCGGACCTATGGAACAACCAATTTCTTTAAATCTTTTTATTAAATAATTTGAATTATCCCAGAGTTTTTTTCTTCTCTCCGGCTCCTGTTCTATTATATCTATAGCCTTGGATATTGAGGCAACGCAGGATGGTGGAAGCCCTGCTGAAAATATCATAGACCTTGAGATATGCTGAATATAATCTATAACCTTTGAGTCGCCAACGACAAAACCGCCAACCGAAGCGAAACTCTTGGAACATGTCCCAACGACAAGATCTATTTCCCCATTTTCAAACCCGAAGTACTCGCTTGTCCCCTTTCCATTTTTACCGAGAACACCTGTCGCATGAGCATCATCTACTATTAACCTCGCATTATATTTCTTTACAACCTTAACTATATCTTTTAAAGGTGCAATATCGCCTTCCATGGAAAACACGCCGTCAACTATAACAAGTTTTCCTCTTTTTTTATCTATAGATTTTAGGACCTTTTCAAGGTTATTTATATCATTATGTTTAAATCTTTTAATCTCTGCTCCGCTCATCCTCGCACCATCAATTATGCTTGCATGGTCTAACTTGTCAACTATAATCACATCTCCCGCGCACGCTAGAGCGGAAACAACCCCCACATTCATTTGATAGCCAGTAGCATATACAAGCGCTTTTTCTCTTCCTTTAAACCTCGCTAATTTTCTTTCAAGCTCCTCATGAAGCACGGTATTTCCATTTAAAAATCTCGAACCGGCAACGCCCGTTCCAAATTTCTTAATTGCTTCTATAGCGGCTTTTTTCATTCTTGGGTCATTGGCGAGCCCGAGATAATTATTTGAACCAAACATTATAAATTTTCTGCCGTCTATTACAACCTCGGGCGCCTGTTCGGATTCTAATGCTTTAAAATAAGGATATATCCTTTTTTCTTTAAGTTCATCTACAATCTTAAATTCCCATATCTTTTCAAATAAATCCTTTTCCATATAAAATAAATTGTATTATTTATTTAAAACTTTTTCAATTATTTTTGTTGTGGATATTCCTTTTAAAAGGTCCACAATCACCACCCTGCCCGCGAACTCTTTACCAACAACCTCATTCTCTTTATAATCACCTCCCTTAACAAGAAAATCAGGTTTTATTGACTTTATTAAATTATAAGGGGTGATTTCTGAAAAGGGAATAACATAATCCACATATCTTATTGCTTTTAAAACCTCTATCCTGTCTTTTAACTTATTTAGAGGTCTTGATTTGCCTTTTAGTTTTCTAACGGAAGAGTCGGAGTTAATCCCGACTATAACGAAGTCGCCAAGTTGAGCGCACTCCCTTAAAAGTTTTACATGTCCGCTGTGTATTATGTCAAAACATCCATTGGTAAACACAATTTTCTTACCATGAGCTCTTAATTTCTTTATTATAGCGTGTATGCTATTTTTTTTCATTCCTTTTCTGCTCTAAAATCCTCGGGATAAACTCTTCTAAATATTTCGTATAAACATCACCTTTTATAAAATTATAATCGTTAAGTATTTCTTTATGCAATCCTATCGTGGTTTTCACGCCTTTTATACTGAACTCCGATAACGCTCTCAAATCCCTTTTAATAGCCATCTCTCTCGTTTGAGCCCATACTATAAGTTTTGCCATCATACTATCGTAAAATGGGGGGATTTTATATCCAGGATATATATGTGTATCAACCCTTACGCCCTGTCCCATAGGGAAACTTACATCCTCTATTGTAGAGACATTTGGCATAAAATTATTTTCCCAGTTCTCGGCGTTTATTCTGTTCTCTATGGAATGTCCCCTGAAATTATTTACATAACTCTGGGAAATATCCACTTTAAACCCCTGAGCTATGAGGAGTTGTTCTCTAACGAGGTCAACCCCGCATATTGCCTCTGTTACAGGATGCTCAACCTGGAGGCGGGTATTAACTTCCATAAAATAAAAATTTTTGTCTTTATCCATTAAAAATTCAACCGTTCCAACCCCGTGATAATCAGCACTATCCGCGAGTTTTTCCACAACCTGTTGAAGTTTCTTCCTGATTTCACTATCAACAAAGGGAGATGGAGATTCTTCAATCAACTTCTGATGCCTTCTCTGAAGCGTGCAATCCCTTTCCGGGAATGCTATAATATTTCCTTTATAATCCCTTGCAAACTGTATCTCTATGTGTCTTGGTTTTTCTATATATTTTTCAAAAAAAACATCGTCGTTTCCGAAAGCGGCTTTCGCCTCGTTTTTCGCAAGTTCAACCTCCTTTTCAAGATCTTTTTCCTCAAAGACAATTCTCATTCCCTTTCCTCCGCCTCCCGCCGCCGCTTTTATCATTACAGGAAATCCTATCTTTCTTGCTATCTTAACAAAATCTTTTTTAACACAACCATCGCTTCCGGGCGTTATCGGAACGCCAGATTTTTTAGCCAGTTCTCTTGCTATTGATTTATGCCCCAGCAATCTTATAGAATCTGAATTTGGACCGATAAATACGATTTTGTTTTTTGAACAGTATCTTGAGAATTCCGCGTTCTCGGATAAAAAGCCATAGCCAGGATGAATAGCGTCCGCTTTGCTTAAAATTGCCGCGGATAATATTTTATCCATACAGAGGTAACTTGATTTAGAAGGGCTATCGCCTATACAGTACGCCTCGTCTGCCATTTCCAGATGAAGCGAATTTTTATCCGCAGTGGAGTAAACGGCTACGGACTTTATTCCCATTTCCCTTAAAGTCCTTATCACCCTTATGGCGATCTCTCCTCTGTTAGCGATTAAAACCTTTTTAAATTCTTTTTCCACTAATCCTCCTTTATGATTTCCCCGCTTCTTTCCCATAAGTTTATCTTTCCCTTGTAAATAGAAATTATCTGATTTTTCTTGGAATTTTTCAAAATCCCCTCCACCTCATAATAAGGTCCCTCAAGATGATTGCAATTTATATTAAGATTGTAATTTGCTTTTTTATCTCTGGATTTTAAGTCCTTTATAAAAGTCAATATATAATTCTCAAATTTCTGCCCCTCGAAATTACACCTTTTAAATAACTTAATACTATCATTACAGCCAAGACCGTTTAGCATATTGATTCTGTTTTGAGCTTCTTTTTTCTCGACGCCATCGGGGCATATGGAAAAAGCGCTCTGAAGATCCGCTAATGTGCTATCGTATTTTTTTATCTTAGAATATGAATCAGCTCTCGCTATAAAAGATGAACATTTACTTTTAATGGAAACATCCGGCTGAGACAGAAGATAATCAAAGACCTTTATGGCTTCTTCCACTCTATTTGTAAATTTAAGGCTGTCCGCGTAACTGAACCTGTACCAGAACAAATCTTCGTCATTATAATACTTTATTGGATATATCTGAGAAATCTCAAATGTTCTTCTGCAGCTTTCGACCGATTTATCATATAATCCCATAAAATACTCGCTCCAGCAGAGATAACCGCTTGCCCGCGGATCAAGAGGGTCTATGAGATATAATTTCTGCGATAAAAATAATGCTTTTGATATATCTCTTGAATTTATAGCATTATCTATATCCTCAAAGATATTCCATACATAGGGTCTCGTCCATATATTATACTCTTTTATAAAATTGAGATAATCATCTCTCCATTCCCCGCCTTCTTTTAATTTATAAGATATAACGCTATTATTTTCGTCAAAATAATAAATTTTCACATCCTTGAAATCCCAGTCGCCGATTTTTGAATAATAATCTTCGCTTACCTTTAAAAAATCGACAAAATTTACAAGCGTTTTTGAATTATTGGAAAGATATGAATATGCTTTCTCATAATCTTTGTTTTTTAACGCTGTAAGGTAGCCCTTGGCTCTAAAAAGTAGTTGATATTTGGATATGCTCTGCCTTATGAAAAATACATAAGAAAATATCAGAGAGACAATGATTGAAACGGAAATTATTATTAAAAATCTTTTTCTGTTTTTTTCAGGCGGATTTAAAACCGTCGTTGAAGTATCTTTTTGTGTGTCCTTTCTTTGCTCTTCCTTGTTCCCCGTATATTTCTGAATAATTTGTGCCTCTTTTTTAACATTATTTATCTTCTCAATGCCCGGCTCCATTTCTTTTTTCTCTTTTGATTCCTCCATCCTCTTCCTGTATGAATCCTCCCTTGACATCGTATCTGTTATCGGTTCAAATTCTATTTTCGTTTTTTTGGGTGTCTCTTTTGTTGCTGTGTCCTTTTTATCTTCTATATCTATTTTTTTATGAGGGGTTAAAGCAAGAAGAGCACCGCAGCTATCGCAGTAAATCTTTTCAACTGAATTTTCATAACCGCAATTTCCGCATATCTTTATAATCTCTCCACCGCATTTAATGCAAACATCGGTTATAATATTCGGCTCATAGCCGCATTTTTTACATCTTATTTTACTTGGTTTTAGTTCAGACATTTTTATTCAACTATAAACAATAACTGGGAATATTCCACAATATCGTTATCATTAACGCAAACAACTTTTATTTTGCCGTCTACATTAGAAACAACCTCAATATTTTTTCCCATAACATCTATATAACCAACCACATCTCCTTTTTTAACGCTATCCCCTTCTTTAAAAGATACGGATTTTCCCTTTTTCGTGAAACTGAAAACGCCTATATCAGGGGAAACGATGCTCGAAAGAGCGGATGATATTTTCGTATTTCCTTTTTTTTCTCCCTCCTTGACAAGATTAAGTGAACAATCTCCTTTTTTAAATTCAATCTCCACAAGGTCTGTCTCATTAAACCATTTGTTTATATCGGATATTTCTTCAAGTTTCATAACGCCTCCGTTAAAATTTAAATCCCGGCTTTTTTAGGGTCAAAAGGTTTATACAATAACCTTGAAACTTTTATAATGGTCGTTCTTTCTTTATTTCTCTCTATAGGGTGGTAATCGACGCAAATCACATTTGCATTTCTGTCGGCGAATTCAAGTATAACCTGCCTGCAGGCGCCGCAGGGAGTTGCCGACTTCGCCACAACGCATATATCTTTAATTCCTTTCTCGCCGTTTGATATCGCCTTAAATATAGCGACCCTTTCAGCGCATATTGAAAGCCCGAAAGACGCATTCTCTATATTTGTTCCGGTATAAATCTTTCCGCTTGCTCCAATCACACTTGCTCCTACGGGATATCTTGAATAAGGGGAGTATGAATTTTTCTGTGCTCTTTTGGCGATCTCTATGAGTTTTTTTACAAGTTTTCTATCCATATTATCCTATTATCAATTTAAGCTTTGAAAGCGTTTTTTTAGAGATATTCTCTTTTGACGTAAGAAGAGATGTTTTCATAATATCGCCGCATCCGCACCTGGCTTTTACTCTTTCTATTTCAGGAATAACGACTAAGAGAAGTTTTTTTATATTCTCTACATTTTTATTCAGCGTCTCAAGAACCCTATCCTGACTCACCTCGTCATCCTCTTTCCAGCAATCATAATCAGTTACCAGCGAAATCGGACAGTAACACAGCCCTGCCTCTCTTGCAACCTTGCACTCAGTCGCGACTGTCATACCTATTATTGAATAACCCTGTCTTCTGTGATACTCGCTTTCCGCCTTTGTGGAGAACTGGGGACCTTCCATGCAAACATAAACGCCGCCCAGGTGAGAAACTATTCCAAGTTTTTTCGCTTTTTCATAAATAAAGTTAGAATAATCCATACAGAAGGGATGAGCCATAGGAATGTGAGCGACCGCTCCCGAGCCGAAAAATGTTGATTTTCTTGATTTTGTCTCATCAACAAACTGATCCGGGAAAACGAAATGCGAAGGGGCAAGATCTTCTTTTAAAGAGCCGACAGCGCTTACGGATATTATCAGTTTAACGCCCAGAGATTTTAAAGCCCACATATTCGCCTCGTGCGGTATCTCGGATGGAAGTATGGTATGGTTTCTACCGTGTCTCGGGACGAATATAACGGAGGTGCCGGATATTTCGCCGTATATCAAAGAATCGGATGTTTTACCAAAAGGGGTCTTAATATTTAATTCTTTTTTGTTCTTAATTTCATCTATCTTATAAAGCCCGCTTCCGCCGATAACGGCGACCTTAGAATTAAACTTATCCATACTTACTCCTCCTTACTCTTCTTGCTTTAACTTATATTTTATAAAAAAATGATATTAAATTTACCTGCCCTTTTGACATATACATAAAGTATTTTGGTTTTTATAAGATGTGAGTGTGAAATTTGATACAATATGTTTGTTATAGATTTTGTATCAAAAGGGCGGGCTTAGTATGAGTAAATTTAGAGAAATCGTATCCAAATATAAAAATATAATACTTTTATTTATAAGTTCTTTTCTTGTATTCCTGTCATATCCGAAAATTTCCATATCCGAGATTTCCTTTATATCGCTTATTCCCTATATAATCGTGATTTTTAATCTAAAGACCAAAAAAGAAGCGTTGAAATATGGTTTCATTTACGGCTTTTTTACATATCTTTTCATACTCTACTGGATATTCCCGACATTAAGAGCGGGAGATGTCAATACATTTATCGCTATTTCAGGCGTTGCGCTTCTTTCATCTATAATGAGCGTTGAGTTTATAATAATAACATTTTTCGGATATTTATCAAAAAACTGCTCTGTTAATATGATGATATTCTTAATGCCATCGGTTTTCGTTATCGTGGACTTTATCAAAACAAACATAACAAGATATCTTCCTTATTTTCCCTGGTTTCAGTTGGGCTACTCCCAGTGGAATAATATTTATTTTCTTAATTTAGCGGGTCTCGCTCATGTTTATTCCATAACTTTTGTAATAGTTCTGGTAAATTCATTATTAGCTTCAATAATAATAGAGAAAGAAAATGGTAAAAGGATAAGAAAATTAATTATCGCTTTTCTAATCCTATTTATATCCTTCTATATAGGAAGATTAAGATTTAATGATTTAGAAAAAGCAATTGCTTTTTCCGATAAAAAAATAAATATTGTTGTAATGCAACCCTCAATTGATTTTTATATGAAATGGAATATAAGTTATGTCGAAGACATAAAAGCGAGGATAGAAAAACTTTTAAAAGAGGCGTCAAGTTTGAAACCGGATTTAATAATCTGGCCTGAAAATTCTCTTTATGGATGGATTGACGATCCCGATGTTTTTACCTGGCTATGCAAAAACATAAAAGAGACCCAGACATACCATATTGTTGGCTCTATATCAAAGACAAATAGAAGGTATGTTTCATCATATCTTATATCTCCCAAGTGTCAGATAATTGGCGAATACAATAAAAGAGTTCTTGTTCCTTTCGGAGAGTATGTTCCTTTAAGGAATATCTTAGGAAAGTTTATAGGAGTTATAGGGGAACTTGGAGAGTTTGAAAAAGGAAATTACGAACAGAACCCTTTTAACCTGAAATCCATAAATATAGGGCAGACAATATGTTACGAAACCGCTTTTGATTATCTGTTTTATCCGGATGATGATGTGGATTTATTTGTAAATATAACAAATGACGGATGGTATCTCAACACTTCAGCCCCATATCAGCATTTTGCAATCGCCGTAGTAAGAGCGGTTGAAAATGGGAGATATCTTGTAAGAGCGGCGAATAATGGGATATCGGCTGTAATAAGCCCGAATGGCGCAATCATAGATAAATTGAACCTTAATGAATATAAGATAATGCACAAAGAAATCAAAATTACTCAGATTAAAAGACAGAGCGACATAGAAAAAAATGTTTTCGTTTTTTTAAGTTTTATAATTTTTATCTCTTTTCTAATGGCTATGATTTTCAGATGAAAAAATATTTAAAAATAATACTTGCAGCACTTATGATTTATTATTATTCTAATTTTTTAAGGTATGATAATTATTTTTCATTTCTTGATTATATAAACCTGGCGTTTCATGAACCAGGGCATATATTTCTCGGCTTTATGGGTGAAACAATTGGTTTTATGGGTGGAACAATTTCTCAACTATTCTGGCCATCGCTTATAGCAGTCCATTTTTTTAAGACCGAACAGTTTTTCGCTTTCTATCTCACTCTATTCTGGATAGGAGAAAATTTTTTAAACATAAGCATATATATGGCAGACGCTATAAAACAGGAACTTCCTTTAGCCGGTGGGGGAGAACATGATTGGGTTTTTCTTTTTTCTAAGTTTGGAGTTTTAAGACATACTAAAACAATATCGGATTTAGTTTTTATTCTGGGCTCTATTATTATATTTTATTCAATATATCTAATATTTAAAGACCCGCTTAAAAAGAATTAAGATATTTTTTTAAATAAAAAGGGCTGTCGCTTAAAAAGAAACAGCCCTCTTTTTTTGAGAATGAACTTCAATTATTTTGTGGCAGGAGTTTCCGCCGGTTTATTTTCCTTCTTTACTTCAGCCGGTCTATTCTCCGTTTTTACTTCTTTTGTTTCCTTTTTTATCTCTGCTTTTTCTTTCTTCTCTACTTTCTTTTCTTCTTTTAGAATCATCATCTTTTCAATCTTCGGGCTATTTATATCGCCTGAATATCTTATCTTTACTTTATCTCCGACTTTAAGAGAAGAAGCATCAATAAGTTTTTTGCCATCTTTTACTTTAAGTCCTTCGAAAGAAAAGGTCATTGACTCGCCTTTTTTCTTGACTGAGTCAACGGTCATCGTTTTCTTTTCAGTATCAATGTTTTTAACAATTCCGGTAAGAGTAAAAAGTTTCTCTACTTCCTTTTTAGCTTCTGTCTTAACCTCTTTCTTTTCTTCCATCATTGTTTTTTTTACTTTGCCGGTATTGTTTAACTCCTGAGCGGGTGTCTGAGCGCCAAGGAGCGAACAAGAAAATGCGAACGCTGTTATAATCATTATTTTTTTCATAAATTAAACCTCCTACATATATTATACCTTTTTTTTTTGCTTTTTAAACCTCTCTGTAAGTGTTATAATATATTTATGATTAAAAAACTCATAGATTCTATTTTCGGAACAAAAAGTGAAAGGGATATAAAGAAAATAATGCCGATTGTAGAGCAGATAAACTCACTTTCAGACGAGTACTCTAAACTTTCCGACGATGAATTGAAAAATAAAACAAAAGAATTTAAAGAAATGTTGAAAAATGGCTCGTCTCTGGATGATATTCTTCCTATGGCTTACGCAGCGGTGAGAGAGGCGTCTAAAAGAACTATCGGATTAAGACACTACGATGTTCAAATCATAGGTGGAATAGTCCTTCATCAGGGTAAAATCGCTGAAATGAAAACAGGTGAAGGGAAAACGCTTGTCGCAACTCTTCCTTCTTATCTCAATGCCTTAACCGCTAAAGGCGTTCATATCGTAACCGTAAATGATTATCTTGCCAAAAGAGATAGAAACTGGATGGGACCTGTCCATGAATTTTTAGGTTTAACTGTTGGATATATAAATCATGATATGGATAATGATGAGCGAAAGAAAATGTATGAGTGCGATATAACCTATGTCACCAACAACGAAATCGGGTTTGATTATCTCAGGGATAATATGGTAATGGATAAAAGCGAAAGGGTTTTAAGGGGTCTTAATTACGCTATAGTGGACGAAGTTGACTCTATACTCATAGATGAAGCGAGAACCCCTCTTATAATATCCGGGCCAAGCGAAGAATCAAGCGATAAGTATTATACAGTCGATAGAGTAATACAGTATTTAAACATAAAATTCATAACCGAAAAAGAAGAGTTTGAAGCTAAAAAACAGGGGCTTGATATAGGAAAGGGCTTTGACGCCATAATTGATGAGAAAAATCACAGCGTTATGCTTACCGAAGAGGGAGTGGCTAAAGCCGAAAGATTGCTAAAGGTTGATAATATATACAATGACATAAATGCTGAGTGGGCTCATCATATAACTCAGGCGATAAGAGCGCATTATCTATTTAAAAAAGATGTTCATTATGTCGTAAAAGACGGGGAAATAGTTATAGTTGACGAGTTTACGGGAAGATTGATGCCGGGAAGGCGCTGGTCTGACGGACTCCATCAAGCTATAGAAGCAAAGGAGCATTTGCAAATAAAAGAGGAGAATCAGACGCTTGCCACAATAACATTTCAGAATTTTTTTAAACTTTATAATAAAATTGCAGGAATGACGGGAACGGCGATGACGGAAGCAGCCGAATTCTGGGAGATATATAAAGTTGATGTAGTTGAAATTCCTCCAAATAAAAAATGCGTGAGAATTGACCTTCCTGATAGAGTGTACAGAAGCGAAAGAGAAAAATTTAATGCTATAGTAAGCGAAATTGAAGAAAGGTGGAAGAAAGGACAGCCGATGCTTGTCGGAACAAGGTCAATAGAAAAATCGGAGACGATTTCGCAGATGCTTAGAAGAAAAGGAATACCTCATCAGGTCTTAAACGCAAAGTATCACGAAATGGAAGCGCAGATAATAGCGCAGGCGGGGCGAAAAGGAACGGTGACAATAGCGACAAACATGGCGGGCAGGGGTACCGACATAATACTCGGCGGAAATCCTCCCGATGCCCAGAATCAGAAATATGTTCTCGAACTTGGAGGGCTCTGTGTGATGGGCACCGAAAGACATGAAGCAAGGAGAATAGATAATCAATTAAGAGGGAGATGCGCAAGGCAGGGGGACCCGGGAGTGTCCGTTTTTTATGTATCGCTTGAAGATGAACTGATGAGGCTTTTTGGCTCCGATAGAATTTCCGCTATAATGGGAAAGCTCGGTATGAAAGAAGGCGAGGTAATAGAATCAAGAATAATATCAAAACAGATAGAGAACGCTCAAAAAAGAGTCGAAGCGATGAACTTTGATATAAGAAAACAGGTTCTTGATTATGATAATGTAATGAATAAACAGAGGATGGCTATATATGAATTAAGGGATATTATTCTTGAAAGCGAAAATATCTCGGATAGAATAGAGAAGATGATTGTTGAGATGATTGACTCTATTATCCAGACCCATATAAATATAAACGAACATCCGTCTTCCTGGAATACTGATAATCTGAATATAGATCTTAAAAGGAGATTCGGATTTACGGTAGAGTCAAATGATTTGAATTATGAATCGCTTAAAGAAAATATTTTAAATAAAGTAAAAGAATTCTATAAAAAGAGAGAGGCAGATTTCACAGAAAGAGGGGTCAATTTTAAAGAATTAGAGAGAATTTTACTTCTTCAGATTATAGACCATAACTGGAAAAACCATCTTTATGAACTCGACCATTTAAGGAAAGGCGTGGTTCTCAGAGCATACGGGCAGAAGGATCCTTTAATAGAGTATCAGAAGGAGTCCTATTCGCTTTTTGAGAAAATGCTTGATAGAGTCAGAGATAATATGGTTGAGTATTTATTCAGAATACAGCTTCCGCCAAGAATTATCAGGCGGAATACAAATATTGGCAGGCAGAGTCCTGATAATTCGGATAAAAAGAAAGATGAAAATTCAAAAGACAAACCAAAATCAACTCCCTCATCCGTAAAAGTTGGAAGAAACGATCCCTGTCCCTGCGGAAGCGGGAAGAAATATAAAAAATGCTGCGGGAAAAATAAGAATTAATTTTTCTGTAACACTTTCTTAATCTCTAAAGTTGTAAAATATATATATGAAGATAACCACTAAATGGACTTTATGGTTTCTATCAATAGGAATATATGTTATGGCTTTGGGCGGGGTTTTTTATTACAATCTTTTTAAATGGACATTTGACGAGAAGTTGAAAGCTGATATAATAGACACCATAAAAATCTACGCTCCGACGATGAGGGATGGACTTTTGAAAAATCCAAAAGCCATAACCTTTGAAGAACTTAATTTAATGATGGAGACGCTTTCCAAGGATGAAAGGATAGCATCATTGATATATCTCAACAAAACGGGAATTATAAGATGGCACAGAGAAGCGAGATTTATAGGTATGAGCTGGGACGAATACATCGCTCAGGTTCCCCCGCTGACTGACGCCATAGCCCAGGCGGTAACCTCAAAGATGCCAAAGGTCAGGCCCGTTCCCAAACAGCCGTATTACGAAATAGCCATCCCGCTTACCATAAATAACGAGATAGTCGGAAGCGTTTTGCTTCTCGTTTCAAAAGCCACATCAGACACTCTCGTATCATCAGCAATGAGTAAATATATTGTAGGAGCGATAGGCGTTTTAGTGCTTCTCGGGATTCCATTTTATTTCTTCTTTTATCATTATATAATAAATCCTCTTGAAGGACTTGCTGATGCGATTGAAGCGGCGTCTTTTAAGACCTTTGAACTGAGATTTAATATGAAGAATGATGAAATTGGAGCGGTGGCTGAAAGCATAAATAATTTATTGAAAAAATTTAAAAATGAAATAGAAAATTATTCAAAGAAAGACCAGTATTTCAGAGAGATAGAAGAAAAGTGGTGGAAAGCCATATTAAAAACGATAGTTCCGTTGCAGGAGTATGTTATAGTGGTAGATGAAAATAATAATGTTTTATACGCTAATTTCGAATTAAAAAATATAGAGGGGACTTCTATTCATCTTTTGGATGTGGTAGATAGCCAGCAGCAGAACCTTTTAAGAATGGTTGGTCAGGCGTTTGATTCTCCAGGGGAGATAATAGAAGGCGAGACAATATTTAAAGGTCAGAATCTCGGGGTAAAGGTTATACACATAGGAGACACTCCGGATTTAAACAGAACCCTTATACTATTTCACCCAAAGAAAGTTTACTAATTCCAATCATATGAAAAAAGTTATAGTACTGCCTGCGTATAACGCTTCCAAAACGCTTGAGAAAACGATTAACTCAATTCCGGATAGAAATGATTATGAAATTATTCTTGTTGACGATTGTTCAAAAGACAATACACTGGAAATAGCTAAAAAACTTGGTATTGAAACTTATAAAACACCAAAAAATTTAGGATACGGCGGAAATCAAAAATTATGCTATACAAGAGCGCTTGAAAAAAATCCGGATATAGTTGTGATGCTTCACCCGGATTATCAATATGAACCGAGAGCGGTTGGGATTATGTGTAAGTTGATAGAATACGGAATATGCGATGTCGTTTTAGGAAACAGAATAAGAACAAGAAAGGAATCTCTTGAAGGCGGGATGCCTTTTTATAAATATATTTCAAACAGATTTCTTACGGTGGTGGAGAATGTAATAGCGGGGCAGAATTTGGGAGAATGGCACAGTGGGCTTAGAGCATATTCCTCCAGGGTATTAAAGACCATAAACTGGGAAAAGAATTCGGATGATTTCGTTTTTGATACCCAGTTTCTATTTCAGTGTGTAAATGAAGGATTTAAAATCGGAGATATTCCTGTTCCGGTTAAGTATTTTGAAGAGGCATCATCTATAAATTTTACAAGAAGTTTAAATTACGGATTTTCTACATTATATGTTGGATTTCTATATATTCTAAATAAAATCGGAGTTAAGAATAAATTATTTGAAAGAAAAAATAAAGTATGAAAAAATTGCAAGATTTTTTAAATTCAGTAATTTCTGATAATAATATTTACGCCTTTTTATTATTTTTAAGTTTATTTATAATTGTTTTTGCGAAAAATGAAGTTTTTATCCTCCCACATCATGACGATGTAACTCATGCATCCATTGCAAAAAGAATGGTTGAAACAAATAACTATTTTGAAATGTATGAGGGGAAAGACCTTTCTTTTTTAAAGCCGCCGCTTTATTTCTGGTTAGAAGCAGTATGCTTTAAAGTTTTTGGCATAAATGATTATTCTGCCAGATTCCCTTCGGCAATGCTTGGATTTTTAACAATACTTTTGGCTTATTTAATAAC
>Ga0078972_1006090_pt1 | contig 29282 bp, 21 predicted proteins | sample YelNatPaOPGAMG01_FD_67568 | JGI IMG/M metagenome (GOLD analysis project Ga0078972, IMG submission 67568) | Hot spring thermophilic microbial communities from Obsidian Pool, Yellowstone National Park, USA - OP-RAMG-01 (SPADES assembly) (version 2) | ecosystem: Environmental > Aquatic > Thermal... | reverse complement strand
TAAATAGTATATTTTTCATTCCCAAAGGCACTATTTTCAAATATAAAAAAAAAGATTATATTAATTATGTAACATGTATAAATGGTTCGGTATTAATAGAAACAAAAAACGAAACAATATTTCTTAATTCATATAATAAAATAAAACTTGAAAGTAATGATTTTTATGGTAAGGCACTTGAAAACACGTATTTGATTACATCAAATATGGAATTATAGCCACTTCCCAATAACACATCGTGATTTAGGGTTTCTAACTTTATCAGGCATATAGCAATCACAAAGTTTACAAACATTATCATCCCTAAAATTTTCACAATAAACACAAATTTCAATTCTTTTTTTTGCTAAATTTTCTATTTGATGATTTGATATTAATAATTTACTCATAAGATTTGTTATTTTATATGAAATATAAATAGAAATTTATTTAAAATTACTTCATCGATAAATTATTCGTCCTCCCTTGTTTGTTTTAATATTCTGATATGGATTGTTTTTGGCTTCCCAAGAAATGTTATGTAAAACTTCGGTTGATTTTAATGCATTATCATATATTCTTAATTTCTGAATTCCACCAATGAAGGATGAATTAAAATTTTGTTCAATTGTGAGATTCCTCTTTCTTTCATCTTGTACTAAAATATCTGATGCTGTGTATTTAAAATCACTCAAAAACAATGGAATATTTTTATTAAAAATTATATCTGATTCAATAAGTATTCCAATATTTATAAATTGTTGTCCAATATTATCATTTAATCTAAACACACTTTTTAAATTTTTCCAAGAATTTAATCCAGATTCATAGACAATTTCATCAATAATATTAATATCAACATCACCATAAGGTAAGATTGAAACTTTTTTCACGGAATTTTTATTAAAGAAACCAGAATCATATAATAATATTTCTGCAGTATAATCCCTATTCGAAAGAACTGAAATGGGTTTTTTATATTTAATAAAGTATGAATTACCTGTAGTACCTGTAAATTCAATTCTCATTACAGTAATTGGATGTTCAATATTTGGATCACAGAAATCTTTAATATAAAATGTTGTGTTATCTGAAATTAAACTTAAACCACTTAAACTTGTTATTCCGGTCGATGGATGATAGCATTCAGATGGTATTGGATTGTATTGAACATTAAAATTGTCTTTAATATATAAATCATTATCTTCGTTATATAAATAATATGTTTGAAAATCGTAATGCCACGAATTTTTCAAACCAAATGAACCACCACCCCAACTTATAACATAAGGAACTCCAATTTGTTTTTCTTTATCATTTGCAAATCCTTTAAAATACAATTCTGGAAATTCTTTAATAACCCAAAAATTTCGTCCATTTACATAAAAATTTAATTTTCCAGTTCTTCGATAAGGGCAATTAAGTAATTGGGGGTCATCAATAATATTATTAGGTGTAAACACTATTGTAATCCAAGTAAAACCAGTATTTTCAATTAATGAATTTGATTTATTGGTAACAATAAATCCGTTATTATCAATATATTTATATGCTAAATGTTTATCTTTTGTTAATTCAAATGCAATTATATTACTTTTTATATTTTCAATAGGATTTTCTATTAATAATTTATTTTCAAATCTATCTTCGTAAATATTAAAACTCTTTTTTATTGTTTGTTTTTCTAATATTGAATCTAAATAATTGTTCAAACTTGTTGTAATACCGGTTGTTGTTATTCCTGTCATTGTTTCACCTGAAAAATATGGATTGTATTTGTCTTCCGCACGCGTACCCATCATAAAAAAAATGCCGCTCGAATGTTGATATAAATATAATAAAGTTTCTATTGTAATTCCTTTAGCATATCTTGATGGAAATAATTCATAATTATAACCATTTAATTTAAAAAATCCTTGTAAATAGCCTCCGTTTAAATCAAAAAAATTTAAACTACCACCCGTAGAAGAAGTTGCGCTCATTGGAAGGTATTCGGTTGTTGCTGTAACACCACTTGTTTGCCGATTAGTAGGATTGTGAACTTTATTAAATCCCATCCTATACATTGAAAAAATATTATCTTTAGGTGTTATTGATAATTTATCCCACATTATATTAGTTCTACCAACATCAAATTCAGTTAAACCGAAATCATATAAATCAATATTATCTGAAAATGCGTTTTTCCATTTACATAAACTATTTACAGTCAAACCAGTATTTAAATTCCACGATTTTATATTAGTAACGTCTATATTGATAGCTAAATCATCTAAAATTATATCGTTTAAACAATCTAAACTCATTTTATTCAGTAATTTAATTATAAATACTAATTTCATTTGAATATTGTTAAGTATTTATAAAAAATATAAATAACATTATTTAATATAATTAAAAATGAAATCCGATAATAAGAAAAGACTTTTTGAAGTCATGAGTAGGTTAGATAAGACATTTAAATTTAATTCAACAAAAATCATAAAAGAAAACGAAGAAATTGGTGAGGGTGCATCATATAAGGCAAAACTTGAAGAAATTGTTAATTTGGCAAAAAGGGCATATGAAAACATACCCGATTCGGATATACCCATGTGGATTCAAGATAAAATAACTGCCGTAAAAGTTCATTTAACGGATATTGTTGATTTTTATCATACAAAAGAAGAAAAAGAAGAAACTAATGTTGAGGGAGAATTTCGTAAAATGGACGATGATGAAGAACATGAAGATTATATATCTACTAAAATTTAATTAAAAATATTATATAAAATGGCTGAATATCAAGGACATAATATTAAACTCAATAAACCATCGAGTGGTGATGTAAAGAAATATAAGGTTTTTGTGAAAGATCCAAGCACAAATAGAATAAAAAAGGTAAATTTTGGCGACAATAATATGGAAATTAAACGTGATAATCCTGAAAGACGTAAAAGTTTTCGTGCTCGTCATAAATGTGATAGTGCAAAAGACAAAACCACTCCACGTTATTGGTCTTGTAAATTTTGGTCAAATAAAAAAGTATCGGATATATTAAAAGAAGTCATTGAACCTGATAATGTCGATGTTTCATCAATACAAATGCATGAAACATTGAGTCCATTGATATGGGAATCTGAATATAAAATAAAACCAGAAGTTAGAAAAATATTATTAAAAAATGCAAAGAGATTTATTGAATATAGTAATATGGAAAATTTAAAATTTAAAGATATTATTCTAACAGGCAGTATGGCTAATTATAATTATAATGAAAATTCAGATTTAGACGTTCACATTATTTTAGACTTTGATCAAATTTCAGAAAATAAAGATTTTGTTGAAGAATTTTTAAAATTAAAAAAAAGTTTATGGAATGACAAACTTGATATTAAAATAAAAGGACATGATATTGAAATGTATTTTCAAGATGCTGATGAACCACATTATGCCTCTGGAATTTATTCTTTAATGAAAAATAAATGGTTAAAAAAACCAATTCGAAAAATATTTAATATTAATACTGCTGATGTTAAATTAAAAACTACGGATTTTATGAATGCAATTGATGAATTAGAAAAATTAATAGGCACAGATAAATTTTTAGAAAAATACGAAAAAATAAAAAACAAAATAGCAAAATACAGAAAAAGCGGACTTGAAAGAGAGGGAGAATTTTCTATTGAAAATCTTGTTTTTAAAATATTAAGAAATAGTGGTTATTTGCGCAAATTAGTTGAATTGAAAAATAAATATTTAACACAAGAATTAAGTATAAATGAACTTTTAAAAAATTAAATATGAAAATTATTGTTACAAAAAAACAATTAAAAGAATATATTGAAAAAAAGAAATCTGAAAAGATTTTTTATAGTATTGTTGAAGATTTATATAAAAACAATAAAAATTTAAATGAAACTGTTTTGTTAGAAAAAGCAAATCAGTCAGTTATTGATTACTACAAAAATAATGGTATGATAACACCAAAAGTTTATGAGATGCTAATAAAAAACAAAATAATTAATGAATATTATGAAATATTATAAAATAATCATTTTTTTATTCTTAATTAAGTATTTATAGAAAAAACAATAAAAACATAATATATATTATAAAAATATAAAAATGAAAAAGAATATTTCCAAAGAAGCATATTATGAAAGGCTTAGAAATTTAGCAGAAGTTAATAAAGATTCTTTAAAAGAAACAAGAACACGTAATCTTGGTACATTAATCGATTACAAGAGATCTGCTGATGGTATTGCTTATGGCATTGTTAAAGAAAACCATAACTATTATATTAAGAAAGGTGGTCTTAAAGAAAATTTAGATGTATCAGATTTTGTATATATTGGTGGATTGGAAAATATCACAGAATACCAATATAAAACCTTTTCCGATGCAGATAAAAATAGAAGTATGCTATTAGCTACCATCAATAATTCGTATAACTTAAAATTAGATGAAAGTAAAGTTAAACTTTCAAAAGAAGATGCTGGTGAGGAAATTAAAAAAGCGTCTGAAAAATTAAACGATTTAGATGCTTTAACAGCAAAAGCAAGTAGTTCTAATAAAGTAACAGATGCTGATTTAAATGCCGAAAAAGAAATGGAGGCTGGTTTAAAAGCACAACCATCTGATGAAAAAGAAGAATCCGAAAAAATTCCCGAAAAACCAGAAATGGAAAAAGATAAAACGGAAGATGATATGGAACAATTTAAAGATAATGAAAATTCTGAATCTGAAGATGGGGAAAGTGAAGAAACTAATGATGCTTCCTTATCTCCAGAAGATAAGGAAAGTCTTGTAAAAAAAGAAATTGAAAAAACTTTGGGCAAATTAACTCATAAGATAAGAAAAACTCATTTAGAACCAAGTGAAATTAAATCATATGTAAATACTTATCTCGCCGCATTCAAAGATAAAATTGATAAGGTTGATATTGAAGACAGAAAAGTTATGGCAGATAAGATTCTCAAAGTGGTTCCTGATGAAGAAATAAGTAGTGTTAGTGAAAAAATTCCACAAAATGATGAAGAAACTGAGGAGATTGAAGAAGAGGTATGTAATGAATGTGGTGGATTTGGAAGATATGCAGAGTCTTGGGGTTATACAAAAGAATCTTTAATGGAATGCGATAATGAAGTATTGGCAAATCTAATTAGTGGCTATGCAAATGCGTATAATGATGGTCAAAATAATGGTGATTTTAAATTAGTTGCTTTATTTGTAAATCCTGAGTTATTAAATAAACTTAAAGATGAGTATGGTCATAATGATTATGTTCAAAAATTAACCCCATATGTTGACCAGTTATCTGAATCAGACGAAGAAGATAAAATGGCGCAGATTGATGAACTTTGGAGTGGATTGAAGGGGGCTGTTGGTAAAATTGGCAGTGATATTAAAGCAGGTGCACAAAAAGCAGGACAAGCTGTTGCTGGTACTGCACAAAAAGCAGGACAGGCAGTTACTGGTGCTGCACAAAAAGCAGGACAGGCAGTTACTGGTGCCGCACAAAAAGCAGGACAGGCAGTTACTGGTGCCGCACAAAAAGCAGGACAGGCAGTTGCGGGTGTCGCACAAAAAGCAGGACAGATTAAAGCAGGTGCACAAAAAGCAGGGCAAGCTGTTGCTAGTACTGCACAAAAAGCAGGACAGGCAGTTGGTCAATATGCTCAGGGTGTTAAACAGGCTTATTATTCTGCGGAAGTAAATAATGAGATAAAAAAACTAGAAGATGTTGCAGCAAATTTGGGTAAACAAATTAATATATTAAACACAAAATTAGAAAAAGCGGGGAAATCACCCATCAATGCAAAAAGTATTTTAGCGACTATTCAAAATCAGATTTCTTCAAAAGGTTCTGCTAATTTAGGTAAATATGGTGTATCTGAAGAAGTTTCAGATCCTGTAGCTATTGAAGTACAACCCAATCTTAAAGAAGAGGATGAAAGCAATGAAAAAGAACAGTCAGTATTTACTCCAGATTCTGATATTTTGGGTGGTGATGTTATTAAACCAACTGAAAGCAATATTGAATTTGAAGATGTAGATGATAAGGGTGAAAATGAAATTGAGATAAAAGATTCAACTGTTAATATAACAATGAATGAAAGCGAAAAAAAACCATCCGCAGGATTATCTAAAGAAAAGAAAAGCGAAGTGGTTAAAGCAGCAAAATCTGGTAAGGATATTGGAAAAAAGGGTAAACATTTTGAAGATGTTGTAGAAAAAGCAAAAAAATATGGTGCAAAAGATCCTGAGGCAGTTGCTGCAGCAGCTATGTGGAAAAATATTAAAAGAGAAAGCGTTGAAGAAGAAAAAAATATTGATGAAAAATGGAATAAGGATGTTAAAGTGAAAAAAACAGGTGAACATGCCGGAAAAACAATTGAAGAAATTGATAAAGAATTAGCTGCATTAAAAAGAAAAAGCGAAAAATATCAAGAAGAAGGCAAGCCTGTTCCTAAGGAAATCATTGAAAAGGAACGTGAATTAATTTTTGCAAAAAGAGCAAAACGGCATTGGAAAGAAGGCGTTGAATCTAAAGAAGTAATGAGTGAATCGGAAATGAAATTAAGAAAATACATTCGTGCTCGTTTAGAAGAAAAATTAGGATTGAGAAAATCAATTTTGGATGAAAATAAGAAATCTCCGTTACTGAAAAAACTTGATGAAATGATTGATAAACAATATGATGAATATAAATATGAATTGGGTGTTGGAGAAAAAAAAGAACGAGTTCAAACTAATGAATCGGAAATGAAATTAAGAAAATACATTCGTGCTCGTTTAGAAGAAAAAATGGGATTGAAAAAATCAACTTTAGATGAAAATAAGAAATCTCCGTTACTGAAAAAACTTGATGAAATGATTGATAAACAATATGAATTGTATAAATCTATTAAATAAAAATAGTTTAAAATAAACGAGTAACGAATAAATAAAAAGAGGCTGCCTAAAAAGACCTTTAGATCTGAAATAGGCAGTCTCTTTTTTGTTTTATCAAATATTCATTTTCATTAGTATTTATAAAAAAACAAATTTATGATAGAAGATGATTCACAATTAAAACTAATTTTTGTGTTAAAAATTGGTTATAATTCAAAAGGAGAAGGATTGTATGAATTCATATTCTCAAAAAATCCTGAAAATATCGACGTTGAGGGGTGGTGTTGGGATATTTCTCCCGCATGCGATAATGCAATGCCGCCTACAGAAGATTATATTGATGCGGTTTATAGTTTAAAAACAAGTTCGTTCGATTTATTTTGTTTACATGAGGCTGTTGATAGAGAATATATGCATGGGTATCATACAATACATGCACTTGCATATGAAATTGAAAAGCAAATTGATGAAAATGGTAACGGAAGATACGGTGATTATGATGAAATGTTTAATAATAAAGAAGATGATGATTTACCTTTAATGGTATTTCACTATGGTATGACATTAGAAAAAGTTAAAGAGATATTGGGTGCAAGAAAGATTATTCTAAAAAATAATGAATTTATTGAAGTTTCTTCCATAAAATTCTAAAAATCACATACTAAACGAAAATTCTATAATTCAACAATATATTGTTGATAATTAAAGTATTTATTTAAAAAATATAATATGTCAGATAATTATACATTAAATATTGATCCTAAAAAAAACAAAAATGAAGAGGATGATAATATATATCCAGATCATAATCCTTTAATACCATATAATTATCAAAAAGAAAAAGAAAAAGAAGAGATTAGGAAAAAAGCAACCGAGCTTAGAAAAAAACAAAAAAAATTTGAGGCAATAATTGTTACTGAAAATGGTGAAGTAAAAAAAGCAAGTGAATTAACTCGTGAAGAAAGAATACATGAAATTATTCGTTGTAAAGCAGATCCGATATATTTTATTGAAACATATTTAACAATTTTTGACCAAACACAAGGAAATGGAGGAAAAATTGTACAATTTAAACTTTTTGAGTTTCAAAAAGAATTAATCGAAAATTATAAAAATAATAGATTTGTTGTTGCAAACAAATATCGTCAAGCAGGTGTTTCGACAACCACATGTGCATATATTGCTTGGTATATTATGTTTAACACAAACAGACAAGTGGCAATTGTTGCAAATAAACTTGAAACTGCTAAAGATGAATTAATGGCTGATGTTGTTAATTTTATTGAAAGTTGTCCAAGTTGGCTTAGACCTAAAACTGGTAAGGAAAGCGAAAAAAATTTAAAAAATACTCAAAAATTAAAAATATATGATAACGGATCTAAATTAGGTGCATATAGTGCTAGTGGTGGATTGCGTGGATATACCCCAACTTTATTATTTTGGGATGAAGTGGCGTGGACAGAAAAATCATACAATTTTTGGACTTCAGCAAAGCCTACTTTACAAACAGGTGGTAATGCAATTATGGTAAGTACTCCAAGTGGATTGGATGCAGTCTTTTATAAGACATTTATGGGAGCAAGAAATAATCAAAATAATTTCAAGGCAGTTGAAATTTGGTGGTTTAATGATCCAAGATATAACAAAGGACTACAATGGGTTAAAAACAAAGGAAAAGCCAATGAAATTAGAATAGATGATCAAAATTGGGATTCGAAAAAGAGAATTGCAATGATGATTGAAGGTTGGGAAGCAACATCACCATGGTTTGAAAATGAAATTCGTGAAGTTAATGGTGATATGCGTAAAATTGCGCAAGAATTATTATGTTCTTTTCTTGGATCTGGAGATAATTTTATTGCCGAAATTTATTTAAAACGAATTGAAGAAAATGAGATAAAGGTGCCACTTCGTCAAGAATATACCGATTTAAATGTTTGGATTTGGGAAGATCCTTTGCCAGCAGAAAATTACATTATGGCTCTTGACGCATCACCAGGTCATGGTGAAGACTATTCAAGTATGAATATTTTGAAAATAAAGGAAATTATTGAAGATAAAGTTATAACTAAGGGAGATAAAGTAAAAAAAGTTAAAATAAGAAGATATAAATCAGAACAAGTTGCGGAATATTATGGTAAAATATCACCACAATTGTTAGCAGAAATTGCTTATATTTTTGGTAAAAAATATAATAACGCGTATTGTGTTATTGATATTACTGGTGGTTATGGTATTCAAACAGTAGAAAAATTATTTGAATATGGTTATCCTATTGAATCTATTCATTATGCCGAAGTATCTCATAAGCCTTCAAGAGATAGATTAATGGGATATATAAAAAAGGGGCAAAAAGTATTATCAGATGGTAGTGTAATTACCGTTGATTTAATTCCAGGTTTTTTTATTGGTAATAATCGTGCCTCGGTATTACTTGAAATGCAAAGAGCAATACATTTAGAAGATGTTATAATTAGATCCATAAGATTATTAAATGAATTAAAAACTTTTGTTGTAGTTCCAGGAAATCGCATTGCAGATCATAAACGTTCATTTCATGATGATTCAATTATGAGTTTAGCTATTGGATTATATGTTTTAAATTACGATAAAGCAAAATTTAAACAAAGTAAAACTACAAGCGAAAAAATGTTAAATGCAATAATTACTGTAAATGATATAAAAGAAATTGGTAGTAAACATACATATAAACCAGTAATTTCACCTAATAGTACATCACCAATGAATCCATATATTACGTATGCATGGTTATTTGAAGGATTAGATAAAAAAAAGAATAAATAAATTGTATTTATATAAAAAATATAATTTTATTGTCTTTTGAATAAAAAGAAAGTATTTATAAAAAAATATAAATTTTTATAAAAATGGCGAATGAAGAAAAAAAAGGAACTATTTACCAACAATTAAATAAATTATTAAATTTAGATGGTTTTGGTTTTGAAAATACACAGCAACAATTCTCCACTTCTCAAAGTACTGTAACACAACAACCCAAAATTATTATTAAAGGGAATAGCCCTGATGAAGTTATGAGAAAAGGGTTGGAATTGCAGCAAAAATTAAATTTACAAAATAAATTTTTCAGAACAACCAATAGAGGATTTCAGAAGGCTTTACAATATGAAGCAGCGAGACTTCCAGCATATATTGATTATGAGGGTATGGAATACTATCCAATTATTTCAAGTGCTTTGGATTTATTTATGGAAGAAGCCACTACCATTGGTATTAATGGAAAAATGTTAAATATTTATTCGAATAAAGAGAGAATTAAATTATTGCTTGAAGAATTTTTCTATGATATTATTAATGTGAACATAAATTTACCTTTCTGGACAAGGAATACCTGTAAATATGGTGATAATTTTGTTTTATTATACGGTGAAAGAAAAAAGGGGATAACAACTGTAAAACAATTGGTTAATTATGATATCGAGCGCATGGAAAGAATAATAAATGGCAAACCAGTTATTAAATTTAAAGAAAGAATGACTGGTGATGAATTTAACGTATTTGAAATTGCGCATTTTAGATTATTGGGTGATGATAAATATTTGCCATATGGGTCATCAGTACTTAATAAAGTACGTAGGGTATTTAGACAACTTATAATGGTAGAAGATGCCATGTTAACATATCGTATTGTTAGGGCAGGAGAAAAGAAAGTATTTAAAATCGATGTTGGAAATATTGATGAAGAAGATATTGAAGAATATATCTATAAAGTTGCTACTAAATTTAAAAAAATATCACAAGTATCACCAAATGATGGTCAAATAGATTATCGTTTTAACATACTTGGCAACGATGAAGATTATTTCATTCCAGTAAGAAATGCAAATGTACAAACAGGTATTGATACATTACCAGGAGCATCCAATCTTGATCAAATTCATGATATTGAATATTTAAGAGATAATTTATTTGCAGGTCTTGGCATACCTAAACCATTTTTATCATTTCAAGATGCTGCCGGTGCAGGTAAAAATATGGCACAATATGATATACGATTTGCAAAAAAAGTTAATCGTATTCAACAAGCCATGATCCAAGAACTTAATAAAATGGCAATGATTCATTTATATTTGTTGGGATATAGTGGAGATGATTTGACTAATTTTCAATTAACTCTTACAAATCCTTCATTACAATCCGAACAAATGAAATCTGAATTGCTACGTGAAAAAGCACAAACGTATAATGAATTAACTCGCGGTGAAAATGGTATTGCTGCAATGTCACATACTACAGCTAAGAGAATATTATTTAATATGACAGATAAAGAAATAGTTGATGATTTGAAACAGCAAAAAATGGAAAAAGTTATTGTACAAGAACTTGCAGATTCTCCTACGGTAATAAAGAAAACGGGATTATTTTCTGATATTGATGCAAGATTTGGAGAACCTGTGGAGGGTGTTCCTATTACAGGTGGCACTGAATCAACGCCTACTGGGGGAAATGTACAAACTCCGCCATCACGTGGAGCTAATCCACCATCAACAGCAACATTACCATCAGCACCTGAAGTAGGTGCCAGCACATCCATGGGTGGTGGTGAAAGTGGTACTGAAACACCATCATTAGCAGAAAATTTAAATTCTATAAATATAAATAATAAGGATAAAATGAGTATTAATAAATTTAATGAATTTATTGAAAATCTATATAAAACAGAAGTTTCTGAAAAGGAAGTAAAAAAATCAAAAAAGCATAAAAAAATAATAACTGAAAACAATAATATTGTTGAAAATCAAAATAAAAAAGCATTTGAAATGGTAGAAGAAATTGATAAATTACTTGAAACAACTGAAAGTATTAACACTTTTCATGAGAATACTGATATTGAAAATATTGATTTAGATGATATTGAAGATATTGATTTGGACAATAAATAAATTATTGAATGTGTAGATAAACGTTTATAAATATTTATACTATTTATATTAAATTAAAGTAATCGATATGAAAAATTTAAATATTGGTATTGTCAATTTAATGTTATCTAACAAATTAAAAGATTCTTATTTTACCAACACATTAATAGAAGAATCAAAAGAAATTATTTCTGATTTTTTTAATGTTGTAAAAAATTCCCCTTTATTACAATTGGAATTTAATGTTTTCAATAATTTAGATAATAAGCATATTGATGATGAAGTAATTGCAACTCGTTACATTGACAATAACATTAAATTATTTGATATATATACTATCGAAGAAATAGATAAAGAAAGAGAAAAATTATTACCTTTTATTGATGAAAATAAAATCCCATTAAATAATAAAAAAGTAGAACTATATAATGCAATTGATACTTTAATTGAGGAATCATTAAAAGACTATAATGATGTTGATGTTGATGCAATCCATGAATCTTTTGTTATTGTTTTAAATCATATCAAAACACCTTCAAAAAAAATAAATGAAAATTTAGATATTGATATGATTAATGAAGATATTATTGAAATTGCAATTAATAAATTCAATAAAAAATATGAAACTTTAAATGAAAATGATAGAATTTTAATTCAAAGATTATCAACTGCTGATGAAAAGGATAAAGAAAAATTACTTGAGACATTTAAAAATGAAACACTTCTAATATTAGAGGGTTTATATAAAGAAATGTCCAAAGAAAACATTGCAAAAGCAATTGAAAAAATAAAAACAATGGCTTTTAATCCACAAAAAGTTGATGATGATATTATTAGTTTATATACCTTGAAAAAAGAATTGCTGTAAAATTAATTTTATGCATATTTTTCATAAAAATATTTTCTCATTGCATTAATATCAAATCTACATCCATGACCATTTAATCTTCCATTAGAACTAAATTGCCATATTGCCCAATCATTCCATCCTCTTGCAATTTTTGGATCATTTATTTCAGGTTTTTGTAAATATTGCGCATGCCATAATGGTATATTTTCAAATTTACTACTTGTATAATCTTCAAAAGTATATTTACCTCCATACAGAATAACATCATGACCATTAGATTTTAATTCGCTAATAAATGTGTTAATCCATAAATCATTATTAGCTTTATTTTTACTCCAAAATTTATTATTGACTTCATCATTTTCAAAATCTAAAACAAGTGGAAAATTGGGTTTTGGTAATGTAGAAACAACTTTTAAAAAATGTTGTGCTTGACCTTTAGCATCATTGACAACATCATTTCCAGTATATTGTTCTGCGTAATGATAATATCCTATTTTCAATCCTGCATTTTGGGCAGAAATTGCATTAGTTTTTGCCATCTTATCAATATAAGAATTACCTTGAGTTACTTTAATAAAAGCAAATTTTGGTTTAGGATCGTCTTCATATGTAGGATTTGCCAAAGCATCCCAATTAATTTTATCTTGATGATGTGAAACATCAACACCAAAAACAGAATTTAATTGTTCTAATCTTGCATTAGATATTGTAACTGCTTCTGCAACTAATTGTCCTGCGGACATTTCTTTAATGTTTGTCATATATGATTCTCCTCCATCAAAACCCATAAATGCCAATGGACTTGTAACCCTTGGCACTGGATATTTTAAAATTTTTGTACCTGAAAATGATGTTATTAATTTATTTTCTGTAAGATTATGTTCAACTGACAATATAATATATGCTCCATTAAAAAGAGGTATATTTTCTAATTGAAAATATTGTGTTGGTTGAATCATTAGATTTCCCAATCCAGTAACAGTTGCTTTATATGCCCTATTTTCATATAAATTATATAAATTCTGCCCTTTGGGGATTGCATGTTCTTTATTATCACCAGCTAATCTCGAAAGAATTTGTATTGATTCATTTGTTTCCGGATATTCTTTACTATCAATTTTTATTTCACTAAACATTGATTGATTTTGTTCTCCAAATCTAACTCTAAAAGCATTTACTCTATGATATGGAAAATTATCTTTTACTACACTAATTTCAGTTATTTGATTATTTCCATCAGAATTTGTTGTACAATTTTGAGTAGAAAAATCTGAAGCATCTGTTAAACTCAAATCTTCAATACCATCATTAGTAAATCCATTTTGAACTGTGGTTGGATAACTTGATGTTCCACCTATATACATACAAACAAATGCTGGTGTATTTTCAATTTCACCACTCGTATCAATTTTAAAGCATTCTTCCCATTCAGTTTCTCCAACCATAAAGTTTTGAAGAGGGAAAAATTCAAACCCATTTGCGGATAACAGACTTGATAAAACACTAAAAATACTAGTATTAGGGTCATCAAGTAAATCAATTAACATTTCGGCATTAATCATTGTGTCATTACCGATTGGATTCATTGCTCTATCAACAAATATAAACGAATCAATTAAACGTTTACCTTTTCTATTGAAAGGATATCCATAAATATTTTGGTCAGTTGGATTTGTTAACCATTTATCATTAATATTTTTAAATGAATAATATGTTTGTGTTATTATATCAATATCATTTTTCTTTTTATCTTCTTCAACTTCTTTTTTTTCTGCATCTCTTTTTTTAGTTTGAATTTGTGAATATAATTCAGACAGAAATTTTGAAAAATAACTATCATTTATTTTCTTTTTATTTGCATTCGTATTGATTGTTTTTAAGGATTGATATGCCGATGGATATTCCCTTTCCATTTTAAATGTATATTGACTAAAATTAATAACATACGATCTTTCTATCAGTGGTTTTAATATTAAATTATAATAATTAGCAATATTACTATTATCTTTGGGATCTAATCTTTTTTTATACGCTTTTTCTTTTTTATTTTCCGTATCGTTTTTAACATCATCATATAATTGTTTAATATACGAAAGAATTGATGAATATTCACCTCCAATTCCCTGATAAAAATCAAGAAACTCGTTTTTAAATAATTGTTTATCATTATATGACAAATACTCATTTACATCAAAATAGTCTGCAAAAATAAACAAAGATCTATCATAAATATATTGTCCACTTCCTCCTGTGAAATAATCAATAACATCTTTAATCCAGTATTCTTCATATGCATTTACTAATGCACCAATGTATAAACACAAAAATCTTGGTATTTCAATTGCGGCAGGAACACCAAATATCAAATCATTGTAGTTATTCGGATATTTATTAAAAGCACCAATAGCACTTCCAAAATTAGAAAGAATAAATAATGCACTTAATTTTGAATGATTATTAATAATATCTGGATAAATTATATCATCAAAATCACCACTAAAAGTATCGTAACGTATATTATTAGACAATGTTTTGCTCCAAACATCAACAATATTTTGAAAACTATTTAAACTTGCTTTTACCGATTTAACGGATCCTGATGCAAAAACAGTGTTACCAGAATTAAGTAAAAATTGTGGTTTATATATTGAATATTTATATTGCGTTGTATTGAAATAATCATTTACATCAATCAAATATCTTGTAATTAAATTATTATTATCATCATCAAAAATGTTATCAGTTGATTCATTTCCTTGTTTGTCTATTTTTTTATCCGAAATAAGCAAAACATTTTCATTAGTAAATTGATAATAAACTTCTTTATTTGTTCCTTTAAAAAATTCAGAAAATCCACTTCTTCTAACACTTCTTTTAAATTTATCAATCGGTCTTTCAGAATTTTGATTTATCGTTTGTTTATCTAATCTATTGAAATATAATTCAAGTCCTTTATAATTCGGATCTGTTTTATCTACGTATATTGGTTCTTCACTTGCAACATTTTCAATATAAATTTTAGTGTTATCTTTAAAACTATATGTTTCTGGAATTTGTTTTTCAAGTTCCACATAGAAATCATTAATATTGTCCTTGTATTTATTTGCAAATAAATTAACACTATCAGTATATGTTGAATTTATAATTGATGTTGCTAAATTAATGGCTTCAGATGTTGCATACATTTTAATATATTCTGACAATACTTTATTATTACTTGCAGAAGGATAAAAATTATCTGGTATAGCAAATTGCGATAGCACATAAAATCTATTTAACATAATATCCAATATCTGCGATATTTTATTCTTTTCAGAAGTATTGACAATATTTGGATTATCTATATTGTAATAAGGACTTTTAGCATTTAAATTACCAAGTTTTGAATCTATGGGTGAAATAGGAATCCATTCATTAGAACCGTCACTATTTTGATTTTCTCTCATATTTGCAAGATAATTTAATCTTGCTTGAGTAAAAAATGTTTCAATAAAATTATTAACAAATTCAATTTCGGGAAATGGTTTGGAACCCAATTTTGTTAATTTTTTGCTTAAATTAATTGGTGCAATCCTTTCTTCTTTATTTCCGCCACAAACAATTTTTTCTGTATCAACCACCAATGGAAATGCATATATTTTATCTGTAATATCTTTATATCCACTGCCTAATATTATTTTTTTTATTGCTTCGTCATTATGATGATTTTCTTCTGCTTCTTTTGATACCTTTTTTAGTTTTTCAAAGAAATTGTCAACATCATCTAAAATAATTTTAAATATATTATATATTGATGGTTCCATCCCTAATTTTTCATTCACCATATTATTGATTTTGGTGGAAATTTTCGTTGATAATTCAGTCAAATTTGTTTCTAAATTAAATTTTTCTTTGTATAGTGAAAGATATAAATCAGTTATATCTAAACCAACATATCTTGTGGTTTTATCTAAAACAATTCCCTTTGTTAAATTAAAATAATTATTAAAATCAATTTCAGATATTTTTAATTTAATTTCTTCTTTTTTTAAATTTAAAACACCAAAAGATGTATTTACAATTTTATCTTTATATTTTAGAAATGCGCCTTTTACTAATTCAATAAATTGCTGATTCGTTATAGTATTTGCTGATGCTGATGGCATTAAACTTTCGGTATTATATTGAACAGGTAAAACTATATATAATCTATCATCTAATTTTTCCGGTATACCGTTAGTTGAAAGTAATTTTATTTTCTGATCATAATCAGATAATAATGTTTGAGATATAGAATAATTTTCTTCCTTATCAGTATTTTTTGTTTTTGTTATTAAATATGAAGTTCCGTATTGAAAAATATCTGGATTTTCTCTATAACCATTTAGCAAATCAATAATTTCACCAATTTTCGTTATTAAAAATTTGGTTCTGTCATATTCTCTACTTTCTGCATCACTTTTAACTTTTTCGGTAACAGATGTATACAAATTTTTTAATTGTGTAATTAACATAAATGTATTGGTTGGCTTATTACTAGTTGAAGGAGATATTTCAGTTTGGGGATAGTTCATTAAAGCACCATTAACAATATATCTAAACAATACATCAGATAATGGTGCAAATGTCAGGGCAACAAAATTAGCGTCAATCACAAAATTTCCATTTTGTGAATTAAATTCTGTTGTATATTTAACTAAATGCAATAAATATTTTAATGCTTTACCATAATATCCTTTAATTGATAATTCAAATATAGGAGGAGGAAAATCAAATAATATTCTATATGGTGAATTTTCCTGATTGAAAAAAGATAATCCTCTAACATCAACAAATTGAATATTTACTGTTGGAACATAAGATGAGTTTACTGTAATTTTAATGTTAGTTATTCCAAAACTTTCGTATTGTGTATATGTGCCAGTACTTCCATCATAATAATTTGTAGTAAATTTTAAATAATTAGGATTTTTAGGATCATTATTTTGATCAATACCTAATAAATTAATTTCTTTTGGTTCTTCTAATCCTGTCTTCACAAAGCCTTGCCCAATATTTCCTTCACTTGATGTTATAATAACCGATCTTCCCCTTCTTTTTGCTTTTAGCTCAACAAAAATATACATATCTTGATATTGCGGAATTGCATTTATATTATTATTACCAAGATTTTTTGTGTTAATATCGTTAGGGTCAATTAGATTTACGTTACTTGCCATGTTTTATTATTTAATCATAAATACTTTTTATTAAAAAACCGAAATTTTCTTGTATTTATTATAAAATTTATTATATGACTTTATCAAATTTTTTATTAATTTATTATAATTATATAATTCAATATCAAGATATTTTTTTAGCATTTTTTATAATCTTCACATTAATATATGGATTTGTTATATTCAAATTAATGAAATCCATTAAAGAAAAAAGCAATGAAATTAAAATATTACAACAACAATATCTTGCAAGAGTTGATAATATCAGAAAAGAACATTCGGAAACTCTTGAAAGATTAAGACAAGAAATGGTTAAAAGAGAAGAAGAAAGAACTCGTCAATGGATTGAATCTGAAAAAGAAACTTTACATGTATTAAATGGCGTATCTAATATTTTAGATTTAAAAGAGAAATTAGATCATTCAGATTCAATGAAAATAATGAAAAAACTGGATGAGATTTATAATTTATTAAATAATAATAAATAAAATCTAAAATATTATGACAACAAATAAAAAATTAGAAAAACTTAAAGAAATTAATAAAAGCATTGATGAGTTGTTAATACAAATGGAAACACGAATGTTTATTGAAAATATTAATACAAATATTTCTGTTACAAATTTTTATAATAAAATAAAATCACACAACATTAAAATTTAAATAAATAATTGATACTATTTATATTAAATATATTTTAAAATGAATAAAAAATTCAATTTAAGTGAAGCAAAAATATTAAAACCAGGTGAAAGTGGTTTTGGTATTTTAATAGAACACGATGCGGGATATATTGCAAGTGATTTAAATCCATCATTAATAACGGAGGGATTTATACTTAAAGAAAATGAACCGATATTAATTAACTGTATTTTACAAAAATGGGGCATTAAAAATAAAAATGGTAGAATTTATCCCAAAGAAGTATTGGTACCAGAAGTAGAAAAATATCAAAAATTAGTAGAAACAAATTCTGCTGTTTCTGAAGCAGATCATCCAGATTCATCAATAATTTCACTTCATAACATTTCACACATGATAAGAAAAATGTGGTGGGGTAAAGGTGATCAGCAAAACGTTTTATTTGGTCAATTGGAACTCATTGTTTCTCCTGGATACATAAAATATGGCGTAGCTTCTGTCATTGGAGATAAAATCGTTCTTTATTTACAAAAAAAGATTAGATTGGGAATTTCTTCCCGTGGGGTTGGTTCGTTAAAAGAAATTAATGGAGAAAATATTGTTCAATCAGATTTTGAATTAATAGGTTTTGATTTAGTTTCAACTCCTAGTATACCTGGTGCTTATTTATTTCCCGAACAAAGCGGATTTAATTTTAATGAAAATATTATCAAAAATAAAGAAATTCCGCAATTAAATGAAAATGAAATAAAAGTAATTAATGCAATCGATAAATTTTTACTGTAAAATACAATGAATAATGTGACATAATTATTTTCTTTAATTAAAGAATTTTATAAAAATATTGAATTTTTTATATCAAACATGTATTTATATTAAAATTATGTTATTAGATAAGATAATTAAATATGGAAAACGATAAAAAATCAATATTAAAGGATGCTCTAAATGATTATAAACAAATTGTTGAAGCTGCTGAAATAAATGCTAAGAAAAAATTAGCAGAAGAGTTTCCTGAAAAATTTAATAGTTTATTAAAAGAAGAATTAAATAAAAATAAATCAACAAAAGAGTCTTATAAAAAAATAGACGAAAAAAAAGAGTCGAAAGACGATGTTGAAACTAAAAAAGATACTGATATGAAAAGTCAAGAAAAAAAAGAGACTAATAAAGTCGTAAAAGAAGGGCAACCTTTTAATGAAAAAGCTAAAGAGGTGACTAATGTTAAAGAAGACGTAAAAATTACAAATACTGTAGGTAAAAGCGATCCTTTTGAAGAAACCCCCAAAGAACAAAAGCAGGTCGAAGAAACTGTAAAAATTGTTAATACAGTTAAAGATGGGAAACCATTTGAAGAAGAACCTGAAAAAACTAAAAAGTCTCTTCAAAAAGAAGCGCTTGATCTTAAAGGACAAAATGTTGCCAGTGTTGGTACTGCTATCGAAAGTGCGGGTGATGATGATGATATTATTGTTGATGATGACGATGATGTTATCACAATGGACGATATTGAAGATGAAATTTTAAAAATGGATGAGCTTGACGAAAGATTTACTGACGTAGCAAATTCTGAATCACCATCTTATTTACCTAAAGATAGCAAGGGTATTGCATTCAATGAATTAATTAAAATGAGAAATCAAATTGATGAAATGATTGGTAATATGAAATCCGTTGAAGAAATGCATAATCCTGGTAAAGAAACTTTTGGTAGTGATAGCCAAATTGATGCTCTTCATAAGGAAGGTCCAACAAAAAAACTTGTTGATGAACTTCAAGATGATTATGAAATCACCGAAGAGGATATTAATGCCGTATTGGGTGATGAAGATGAAGTAGATGAAGCACATGGTGTTGGATATTCAAAGAGAAGGGCAATGCCTGGTAGGAATTTACCTAAATATGACTATTTAAGTCAAGGAGAAAAAGACCAGTCACCAGAAGCTATTAAAGAATCGGAAAAATTCATTAAGAATTTAATCGATGAAAATAAGAAACTGACTAAGAAAGTTAATGAAAGTATCGAATTTAAAAAGTCTGCCACTACATTAATTGAAAATTATAAAACGGCACTTGAAAAATATCGTACTCAATTAAAAGAAATGGCAATTTTCAACACCAATTTGGCTCATGTAAATAACCTTTTGGTAAATGAAGAATTGGCATTAACACAGGATGATAAAATAAAAATTATCAACGAATTTAAAAACGTAGATAGTATTGCTGAATCACAAAAAAAATACAAATCAATTCTTTCCGAAATGAAATACGAAAAGAAAAGTATTACAGAAACTCTTCAAGATAAGGCATCTGCCTCAATTGCCCCATCTTCGAAGAAAATTCTTGATGAAGCAAAAGAAATAACTGCATATGAAAACAATGATCATATCAAAAAAATGAAAAGAATCATTGAAACAATTGAACATAGAGGCAAAAAATAATAAGTAATTAAAAATTTTTAAATATGGGATTTTTATTAGAAAGTGGCGAAGTTGGTAATATTGGATTAAAAGCACTTCGCGAACAAAGAGAAATTATAACTAATCGTTGGGAAAAAATTGGTCTGCTTGAAGGACTTGAAGGTAATGTGAAAGAAAATGTTGCACAACTTTTTGAAAACCAGTTATCACATATGCTTAAAGAATCTACTGATTCTGCAAGTTCTGGTCAGTTTGAAACAGTAGCATTTCCTGTTATTCGCAGGGTATTTGCTAAACTGTTAGCAAATGATATTGTTTCCGTACAAGCATTAAACCTGCCTATCGGAAAATTATATTACATTAATCCAAAGGCTTCTGTGAGAGTTGCTCCTGCAGGTCTTAATCACACATCACCAAATGGCGCGTATTCAAATGCTGCTGAACTTGCACCTGGTACAGGAACACAGTTTGAAACCCGTTCATTATACGATGCATTTTATGCAACAGAATATGCAAGTGAAGGTGAATCATTATTTGACAGGTCTAAGGGTTCTATTACCTTAGTAACTGGGAATTGCGCTTCTGTTCTGGATTCTACGGGCAAATTTGCTACATTAACAATTACTGGATTTACCACAACCAGTGAAGGAAAACTTATTGGACCGGCTGGTGTTCCTATGGACACCGAATCATTCCTTGCTAGTTTAAGGATTTTTGCTGATGTCAATTTAGTTGCACCTACTTCTGAAGATTCAATTGTTGCTGGTAAAGACATTCCGTTCAATGTTAAGGTACAGCCTTACGGAAAAGCAATCGTTAGCAAAGATGGTAAGATTGTGCTTTTAGCCGACTTGACCTATCCTGGAACTAATGGATATCAGGCATTAAGTGGTTCTGGTTCTGCAACATTCTCATATGAGTATAAAGTATACAGCGACCTTGAAGAAGATTCTCGTATGGCTGAAGTGAGTTTCGTTCTTGATGATGTCACAGTTTCCGTTGAAACACGTAAAATGCGTGCATTATGGACTCCTGAACTTGCACAAGACGTAAGCGCATTCCATAACATTGATGCTGAAGCTGAATTAACTGCATTGCTCTCTGAACAAATGGCTGCCGAAATTGACCGTGAGATTCTACGCGACCTTCGTAGAGGTGCTGCTTGGACAACTCGTTGGGATTACAACGGACTTCGCAAACAGACCACCGGATATTTTGGTGTACAGAAGGACTGGAATCAGACCTTGATAACCAAGATTAACCAGATTTCAGCTCAAATACATAAATCAACACTTCGTGGTGGTGCTTCTTGGATTGTTGTATCTCCTGAAGTAAGTGCAGTATTCGATGACCTGGAATATTTCCATGTTAGCAATGCTGCCCCAGAACAGGATAAGTACAATATGGGTATTGAAAAAATCGGTGTTCTTAGTGGACGTTATATCGTTTATCGCGACCCATATTCTCCAGCAAACACAATTCTTGTTGGACATAAAGGAACTTCTATCTTAGAGACCGGTTATATTTACGCACCTTATATACCTATGCAATTAACTCCTGTCATGTACAATCCGTTTGATTTCACGCCAATTAGGGGTATTATGACACGTTATGCTAAAAAAATGGTACTGAATCGTTACTATGGTAGAATTTTCTGCGATGGTCTTACCACATTTGGTATTGGTGATTTACAATAGTAATATCTAATATAGTATAAAAAGGCTACTAAATTTAGTAGCCTTTTTATTTTTTTATATTAAGTTTGCATATAAACATATTTCTATGGAAGCACATCAATACAAAATTCGAAAAGAAAAGTCAGTCACAGAAAAACTGGATTTTTATAATAATTCAATTTCATTAAAAAACACGGAAATAAAATTAATTGATAAAGAAACAGCAAAAAAAATAATCATTGAATATGAATGGCTTAAATCAATGCCATACATTACCAACTATTGTTTTGGTATTTATTTCAACACAGAAAAGGGACAAAAACTAGGTGGGGTTTTGGTTTTTAGTACTGATTATACTGAAAACACTGGTGTCTGGACTAAATACGGATTTGAAAATAAATTATTGTTGTTAAGTAGAGGTGTTTGTTTGTGGTGGACGCCAAAAAACACTGCATCTTATTTCATATCAAGAGCATGTAAATGGATAAAAAATAACACTAAATATAGAATAATAACAGCAACCATTGATCCCGCTGCTGGTGAAATCGGAACAATATATCAATCATTAAATTGGATTTATGTTGGTGTTATGTCAGGTAACTACTACCACAATAAAGAATCAAAAAGATTTTCTGTATTAATTGATGGTAAGTTAAGATATAGTAGATGGATAAGAAATAAAATAGGTACAATGAAAAAAGATGAAATTATTAAACACTATCCCAATGCAATTTTTTTACCACAATACAGGAAAAGAAGATATTTTTACTTCATGGATTCAAAAACAAACAATGAAAAATACAAAAAATCAATAAAGCATTTAATTTTACCATATCCCCACAGAGATGAAAATGTGGTAGGAATTATATATAAAATAAGAAATAAAATAAATAATAAAATATACATTGGACAAACAATTCGTTCATTAAACGAAAGAATTTCTGAATATAAGAATGGGCTTGGTAATGAATATTTAAACAATGCCTTTAATAAATATGGATGGGATAATTTTGAATTTTCAATTATTGACACTGCAAATACAATAGAAGAACTAAATAATAAAGAAATTAAATATATTATTGAATATAAATCAAATCAAAAAGAATTTGGATATAATATACAATCAAGTGGTAATAATGCAACAACAACAATTGACACCATCAATAAAATGTCTAAATCACATCTTGGTATAAAACAAAATGAGGAATGGATTAATAAAAGAATTGCAATTTCAGGTAGTGATGAAGCAAAAAAATACGGAAAACGCAAATCAGAAGATGAAAAAAAACAATTATCAAAAAAATCCGCAAAATTTTGGTTAGGTAAATCACGCAGCGATGAAACTAAGCAGAAAATAAGCAAAACAAAAAAGATGAATGGTTTATCAGAATATCAAAAACAAAAAATTTGTAAAAAGGTATATAGAATAAACATAAAAACAAATGAAATTACTGTTTTTGATTCCACAAATAAAGCATCAGAATATATTGGAGTCAACCAATCAACAATATCAAGATGGTGTAGTAAACAAAGAATAATTTCTGGTTATTTATGGAAATTTTAATTTAAGCCAACTCATCGTTTGTATTGTTTTCATCATTAATTTCAATTAATTTTATTACTTCAAATGCTTCTGCAATATTTTCATATGCAACAATTTTTTCTTCCATTTTTTTATATACATTATAAAGTAATTCTTGTATTTGATTTAAATCAATAATCATTGAATGCGATTTTTCACTAAAATCAATCCATTCACCATTTTTCGTTTTATATTGACCAATAAATTTCAATTCTTCTTTTTGAGGGTCGAATTTAACTTTAATTCTTCTATTACGCATTGGAAGTTTTTTATTTTCTATAATATCAACTTCCTTTTCTTCTATTTTAATTATCCATTCCATATTTAAAAAATTTTGCTAAGATTTTAATTATAAAATTAATTATTCTTCATCAGTCCAATTATAATCAAAAATTAATTCATTCTTGGCTCTTGTATATGCAACATATTCCAAATTTTTTTCTTGAACATATTGCAAATAATTTACATTTTTCATTGGTAACAAATCGGGACGAATAATAAAAACCCTATTAGCTTCAAGACCCTTCACTTTATGAACTGTACTTAATACAATTCCTTCAATATCATCTTTAAATATCATTCTAATTTTATTTTTCAAATCTTCAACGCTATTTGATATTTTTGCTAAAAATAATAAAGTATTTACCTTATCTTGTAAATTAACAAAACCACTATGTTCGTTTATATTTATTACTCCGGAATCTTCTAATTCTTTTTTATATTTATCAATTTCTTTTTCCCAGAAATCAATTAATTTGGGTATATTGTTTATTGTTCCTATTAATTCTATCAATTGTATTCCAATATCAGAACCCTTAATCATAACTTTTTTTTGCTTAACTAAAAACTCAAAAAATAATTTAACAATTGGTGTTGTTGTTCTACATAAAATAAAATCACCATCTCCTGCTTCTTCTAAAACATTGCCTTCTCTTACAATACCATCAGGTGCATTGGGAAGTGCTTTAATATCTGGTACAATTTCTTGTGCTTTTTTTATTACATTTTTTGAGCATCTAAATGAAATTGATAATGGTAAAACTTTGGTATTATTAAATTTTTCGAACCATTGAAACGATTTTTCATCAGTTCCGTTAAAACCATAAATGCTTTGAAATGCATCTCCAACGCTAATTAATCTTCCAATATAATTGCCAGTTTTTTTATCTTTTTTTAATATTTTTTCAATTATTCTGATTTGACATTTATTTAAATCTTGAACTTCATCCACAAAGACATAATCTTGTGGAAACATCCATATCGAATTATCAATTGCTGGTAGATATACCATATCAATAAAATCAAAAGTTTTCCTATCGACAGTAGCAGTATCAAGTAATTTAATTACTCGTTTAAAATCGTTAGGTTTGTGAATATCAATTTCATATTTTTCAGCTATGTTTGGAATAAAATCTGGCTTTAATGTTAAAGTTAATCTACAAATATTAACAAGTTTTTTTAATGATTGTAGATAAAGATATATCTCCTCATCATTTTCAAATTCTTCATTTAATCTCCATTTTTTAGAAAATTCTTTTATGATTTTATCAATTTTAAACTCATCGAATTCTATTTTATCGCCATATTTTCTTTTTATTGCAGAAGTACCTAAGCCATAGGTTGTATAACATCTAACATATTCAGGTAATTTTTTTGTTAATTCTTCTTGAATATGTTTATTAAACGCTAAAAAAATTATATTTTTATCTTTAGGTAATAGTTTAATTGCTTCCACAATTGTTGTTGTTTTACCAGTGCCAGCATATGCTTTAATTAAAATATTTTCGTTTCTTTTTTCAATAAAATGAAATATTCTTTCTTGTTCTTCAGTTGGTTTAAAACTCATTTTTACAAATATTTTTATGAAAAAATAATTTTATTATTCAGATATTTCAGTCCAATTTTCATTATTAATTCCATCTTTCAATTCATACAATTTCATTTCATCTGTTACCAGAACTTTAAGACCAATTTGTCTTGTAAAAATTTTACCATCATAAAATATTTGTTCTTTATCTAATGCATTTCTCTCATCAATTGTTTTTACTTGAATGTGATAAGGAGTTTTTACAAAAAAAGAAGCATCTCCCGCTACTTTCATAGAATCAAAAATAATCAATGCCATTTCATCACTAATTTGTTGGAGAAATTGGATTGCATTATTTAATTGGGATATTGTTTCTTCATCCATAAAATTTTCCATTCTTCCATATAAATCATGAAAGATATATCTAGTTATTTCAATTGCAAGAAACTTATCCTCTGGATTATTTTCGTAATCAATAGGTAATTCAATTGATGGTCTACCTGATTTATTTAGAGAAATGTTATATTCAATTTTATTCATACTAAAAATTTTTAAAAATATTTTACAAATATATTACAATTAATTTCAATAACAAATATTTTTGAAAAAAATGAAAAAAAAATTAAGTATTTATATGAAATAAATATAATTATGGCTTTAATTAGTACTGCCGAAAAAAATAAGTTATACCTTCATATAAAGCATGAATTAGGATATCCATTAAGACCTTTTGAAATAACCGATGAAATGATGGATTCCTATCTTGAAATGGTAATTGAAGATTATTCAGCAATTTTAAATGCCTGGCTTATTGAACAACAATGGGTAGGTATTGAAGGATTAAATAAAGAAAATAGTGATTTTATTTCAGCCTTTACAAATAAATCGAATAAGTATATGGAATCTTTCACATATGCTTATTCACGTCAAGTCGGACTTGGTACTAATGCACCAGCAGCAAATGGATGGGAATTAAAGCGTGATTATATAATCACATCTGCAAATACACAACATTATATTATTCCTGCTGGAAGAGAAATTAATGAAGTGCTATGGGAAACTCCACCTGAAATTGATGGTGGATTGGTAGATCCATTTGCTTTAAATGCGTGGAGTCCAGGTATGGTTGGCTGGTCTTATTTGGGTCGTCCGGCAATGTATGTTCAACCAACATTTTCAACATTATTAACAGCACAGGATAGAAGAATGAAACAAAGAGTTTTACAATCCATATTAACATATCGTATTACAGGACTTGCGACTGGAGAAAAGATATTACATTTATATCCAATTCCGGGTTCCCGTGATGAAATACAGGGTATTTGGGGTAAACATTATGCAGGAAGAAAGGTGTGGTATTGGTATTATGATACCAAAAATAATGATGAAAGAGATAAATGTTTAGAAGAAAATCCAGATGTTGTTAAATTACCTTCAGATCCTCCAACAAAAATTTTAAAATGGGAAAATATGAACGACGTTGCTCGTCAACAAATTCGTAATCTTCTTATTGCAAAAGTAAAAATGGTTATTGGTGGAATTCGTGGATTTTATAGTGGTGAACTTGGTGTTACTGAAAAACAATTACAAATGGATTATCGCCATTTACTTGATGAAGGTACTAAATTGAAAGAAGATACAGAAAAATTAATTAAAGATCAATTAGATGCATTAAGACAAGAAAAATTAACAGATACTCGTGCTAAAATTGCTGAAAATGTAAACAAAGAACGTGGATATCAACCACCAATGTTTCCAATTATTCCAATTTAAGTTCAAATTTCATTTGACCGCAATCATAAATTTTATAATAGCCAAGTTCTGCCATAATTTGAGCTTCGTTTTTATTTAAATCATATCCATTTTTTATTAATATATCTTTCCTGAATTTAAATCTGTGATATAATATATATTCATGCGATTTGAAATACCAATAATTAGGTATTGTATTTCCTATAAATTCAAATCCTAATTTATTATACAAATTGCCATTACTATATCTTCTATTAGCATATGATATTATAGATTGAGGTTTGTATTTTTTTATAAAATAATTTAATAATTTACTTGCTCCACCAATTACCTGAGTGTCTAATTTATTACAAAATCTAAGCATTTCATATTTATCATCGGAATTTTCCTTATTACCCAATGCAATTCGTTTTTTTCCAAATGTCATTATTGAAATTAATTCATTATCATAAAACAATCCGATTTTATATTTAGAATTTATTGCACCTTGTATGTGATTTTTATTTAAAAAATCAATAGCTTGTTTGGTATTCAATTCTTTAATTTTGCATTTTCTTGCATATATTCTTTTATTAAAAAATCCTAATTTACTTTTAATTATGGATTTAACAATATTTTTTTTATAAATCCATTCATTTTCAAATATATGCAGAAGTTGAATTCCCGCCTTTTCGCATAGTTCTGTTTTATTTAAATGATAGTTTTTATCTAAGAATAAATCCGAATGCCAATATAATCCATCAAATTCAATTCCTAATTTATTATCTGGTATATAAATATCTATTTCTTTATTATCGATTTTGGTTTTCTCAATTTTTATTTTTAATTCATTTTCAATAAAATCTTTAAGTTCATATTCTTTAATTGATGAATGTTCATTAATCGGATTACATATTGTGCATATATTTTCAATTCCATATTTAATTCTATTTTTTAATACATATCTATTAATTTCAAATGATTTATGCTTTTTACAAAAATTATGTATTATAAAATTGTCATTATGATACTCTAAATCATTAATATCTATATTTAACTTATCAACCCATCTTTGCAATGTTTTGAAAAATATTTTATTTTTAAATTCATTGGATTGAGAATAACATTTCACGCCATATTTGTCAAGACATGTTCCAATTGCCTTTTCTCTGTTATTAAAATATTCATTATTATATTTTGCTAAGAAAGTTTTTTTTGCTTTTTCTCTATTATTAAAATACTCAATACCATATTTTTCTAATGAGGTTTCTTTTGCCTTTTTTCTATTGGTATAATTTTTTTTACCATATTTTTTTAATGAGGTTTCTTGTGCTTTTTTTCTGTTATTATAATATTCATCATTATAACGATTTTTCTTTGTTAATTTTGTTTGAGTTAAATTAGTAAAATTTTCATCACCATAACGATTTTTTTTTGTATTTTTGACTTTATTTAATATTAATGAAGATTTCATGGGATTATCCACACCATATTTTGCAATTAAAGAATTTTTAATATTGTTTTTGTTATTAATATCACTGTTTTTACATTTGACTGAACAATAACTTCTATAACCTTTATTAAATCCCATAAATTTTACAAAATTATTGCATGATT
>Ga0078972_1006089_pt1 | contig 29288 bp, 64 predicted proteins | sample YelNatPaOPGAMG01_FD_67568 | JGI IMG/M metagenome (GOLD analysis project Ga0078972, IMG submission 67568) | Hot spring thermophilic microbial communities from Obsidian Pool, Yellowstone National Park, USA - OP-RAMG-01 (SPADES assembly) (version 2) | ecosystem: Environmental > Aquatic > Thermal... | reverse complement strand
CATTTTATATACATTAGTGGCTACTCATTATTTTAAAATACTAATAATTAGTTATAACATTCTACACATTTTTTCTAAAAATTCCAATAGAACTCGAACTCTCAAGAACCGACATACCCTCTCTTATTTTACTATTGAAGTTAGTCTTACATCTTTCACAGAGAACAAAGTGTCGTGTTTTAGGAATGAAAGAAACTTCAATCGGCTCTTTACAGAAATCACAGGTTAATTCTGTGGAAGGTACACCATTCGGATAGTATTTTATCCTTATGGTGATATCCTTAAGAATAGGTTTGTTATTCTCTGTCTCTAAATTGAGTCCTAAATCCTTTTCTTTCATTCTCGACACCAAATCTTTTTTGAAGTTTGTTTATTCGGTCAATATTATTCTTAATCTCCCTTCTGTATTCTTCAATTAATTGACTATCCCTCTGTTTTTTGATTAACAAAGAAGTGATATTTTCTTCTAACTGTCGATTTCGGTCTTGGAGAGATTTGATTTTGTTAATAGTGAAACGAGAGACAATCTTAATCTTCTTCTCCATAATGAAAATTCGTAAAAAAAAGATTTATTTTAGAATTTTTTGATTTTTTTAACCTCAACAATTCTAACAAAATTTGGGTCTTTCTTTAAAACTTTTATCCATTCGCCTGCGTCTTTTTTGTTTACAGCATATTGATATTCTCTTTTAATCATAGGTGATTTCTTGCCATAAGGTCTAATCAAATATTCTATTTCATATTTGAATCTTGGTCTTTTTCGTGTATGTGTCATAATTTTTTCCCTGATTTTTTAAGATTTGATAATATTTTTTCTAATTTCTCTTTTGGATATTTGTCAAGTTTTCCATAATAAAATTTTATTCCGTATCTGTAATGACCATCTTTATAAAAATGACCCTGTTTTTCATCTTCCATTTCTATTTCAGAAATTATTTGTTTTTTCTTTCGTGTATGTGTCATATTATTTTTTCGCCTTTTGTCCTCTTTTAATTCCCCTTTCATATTCAGTTGGAGTCAATAATAAGACATCTCGTAATCCTTCTCTAACTTGAAAAGGAATTAATACATAAGATTTTTCTCCTCTCCAAATTGTTTTCATGTTGGATTTGTGAACCATTTATTTATCACTATCTTTCAAAACCTAATGCTTCTCCCAATAAACTCAATCCCATTTCCTTATGTGAAGCGGTATCTGAAAATACAACATTTCCATTCCTATAATGTATAACTTTATATCCAAATGTGTCATAATTTTTTCCCCTGAAGCATTTTCTTACTACATTTATTGCAGACAAAATATCCATGTTTACCTAATACTTTATTCATGTCTGGAGTTAATTTTGCATGTTGTCTACAATATACACAAAAACCCCAATAATCTTTTCCTATTTTTTCTTTTTTTATTTCATGAACCATTTATTTATCACCTTTTCTCAATTCCATTTGGTCATAAACAAAATTTCTTATTTTTGGATTCTTGATGTCTAATTCATCAAGAACCTTTTTAACTTCTTCCTTATCATAAATCTTATTTTTCTCTAAAACATCTGGAATATTACCCCAAAACAAAAATTCTTTGTCTAATTCTTTTATTGCCTTTTCAATTTTGTTTCTCTTGTGAACCATTCTAATATCCCTCTAATTCGTTGTTAATTTCAGTAATCGTCACCCAAACATTTAGTTACATAGAGTCATACATTTTTCCTTTTAAGTTTTGCTATTGATTTTTTTTTGTTTCTCTTCTGAACCATAATTAATCAATCTCCTTTCAATATTATTTTGAATTTTCTTATTTATCAATTTTCTGTCCATCATGTACATAAAAAGTCAATCCTATTTCGCTTTCTTGATTTGTACATTATTCTCAAAATCCATAACTACCAACAATTCTTGACCTTTTTCCCACTTTTTGAACTCGACAATCTCCTTCGGTATTGTTATGAACCATCTATTCTTATTTTCTTGAAGTTTGACCATTTTTTTCAACCCCCTTTCCTTTGTATAGACAAAAAATTTATTTTAGAATTTTTTTTTGATAATCTCCACCCTCTTTATTTTTTATATGTAAATCCCAATGTGTGAATATTGAGAAATGATTGTTTATCCAATACCCTTTACACAACGGACATAAAACTGCATTACCTTTGTCTAATTCTTTTCTGCATTTTTTTTCAAAAGTTTCAAACTTCACTTTTCATCACCTTTCCCGTCATCAATTTTATTATTCCTTCTTCTTTCATTTTTTTTCACCCTTTATTTATAGATATTCTCATATTATCCCCAACAATAATGATATTGTAGTTCGCTAAATGAAAAATCACATCATCAACTTGTATTTGTTTTTCTTTTGGACAAGGTTCTTTATCAGTAATCTCTATAAAATCTTTCATGTCGTTTCTAACGCACAGTTTTAAACACACGTGTCGCTTTAAATCATGTATTTCGAATTTTTCGCTTGTTGTTACTGTGTTATCGTCGTGTACAAACTTGTTGCAATAGTAGTAAATTAAAAAATTGTTAATTACTATTGAGAAATTTTTTTTCTTCTTGATGTTTTCTCTAACCCATTCAATTACTTTATCAGTCGTCATTCACTTCACCTCTATTTTTCTTGCCACATCAGTTTTGGCTTTAACTCTTCTCCTCTGTGAAACCCGTTGGCATAAACTGTCTTAATATCTTTTATTTTTCCTTCCTGTATCGTGAAAAAGTGTCGTACTGAATATGTCCCCGTATATTCTTCTTCTGCTATGTATTCTCCGTCCTCTTGTATCATGAAAGATTTTATTGCCGAATATGTGCCACCACTTTTTGTCCAATTTAATTTTTCAAATGTATTTTCTTTAAGAAAAACCAAATTTCCATTAATTTTTTTTGCCAACCAAGATTTACCACTACCTTTGTATTTGTTCCAATATAATTTTATTTTTATCATTTCAAATCGCCTATGTTTTATTCAAAAGATTTTCAAAAATTTTTGAAATTATATATTTCAATTCTTCGATGTTTTGTATAACTTCCTCAATTTTTTTTACTTTTTCTCTTATATTTATTTTTTCTAAAAGTTTATTCATATCTATTTCGACGTTATCAGTTTTTTTTGTTATAACCTGTTCTAAAATTTCATTTTCCAATTCATTTTCTAACTCATGCTCTAACTTTTTATAGTAGTTGTTTTGTGCATAAAATTCCATCAAAAAATCATTCTCTATAAGTGGATATACTTCCTTTGTTAGTTTCGTCACATTTTCCACATTTTTTATTATCGCTGTTACGGTTTTTTCTTTTACTCCGAAAAGTTTTTGTGAGTCAAGTTCAGATAATCTTAAATTTTTAAAACAATCCATTTTTTTCAACCTCCTTTCCTTTGTATAGACACAATTCATCCCCCAAAATCAATATATTTCTTTCATCAAGCCTTTCTGCTTTGCTATGCTTAAAACATTCTTTGCATATCGATTTTCTCTTGAAATCAGCATAATTGCTATTTGGGTCTATATTAGGTGTAGTTAGTATATCCCAAATAACTTGCATATCAAACAAATCCAAAGGTTTACCACAGCAAAAACACCTTATACAATATTCTTCAAAAATGTTATCTTCTGACATTCTTTATTCACCTTTCAACCCATTCATTTGTTCTAAAAATTCTTTCAAGATTAGATAAGCAGTATCATCTTGTTTATAATCTTCAATTCTTTTTTCAACCTGTTTTTTCAAAAATAAAAGTTGTTTTTCAGAAATCATATATCCTTTTTGCTTATAAATGCTATCACAAATTTCTCTTAATTTAATCCATAATTTTTTGTTACTACTCAAAATTAATGCTGTCTCATAACCTTTTTCAGACGCTTCGATAAACCATTTTACTTTATTTTCATCACCATATTTTTCAAGCATTATTTTTTTGAATTTCTCTAAAACTTGTATTTGTTTATCACTCAAAACATAAATTTCAGATTTATCCAAAATATCAGTAACAATTTCATTCAACCCATATAAAAATTTGTATTTTTCTATAATAGTTTTTTGTTTTTCAACATCTTCTTGTTTTTCTTGTCTTTGTTTTTGTACTATCTCTTTGATTTTAGCATCAATTTCTTTAATGTTCAACTTTATCTTTTTCTTTTCTTCTTCAGAAGTTATATTTGATAATTTCCAAAAAAGTTCTACTTTTTTTCTAAATTCTTTCATAGTGTTAAAAGCATAACCCCAATTTTGAAGATTTTTAGCACATTCAGAACCTACGACAATTTTATTTTCATTCTCGTCTTGAAATACATAACACCACGAAATTGGGATATGACCACAATATTCACATTTGGAATCAGGTAAATAAAAAACTTCTCCTATGAATTCTAATTTAGAACCAAGTCTTGCAGTTTCTGTAAAGTAATTATTTATTTTAATCTTCATTTTTATCTACCTTTCAACTTATTCATAGTATGACTACTTACCTCTTTCCCAAACAATCAGAACATACTGAAAAAGGAGTATCTAATGGCAGTTTCCGTGAACATTTTTCACAACAAAATAGTTTTTGATAAATCTTTAAATCTCTTTTTTTTATTTCTTTTCGCAATTCTCTTAATATAATTTTGCATTCTTTTATTTCATTTTTCCATATTTTTTTTTGTTCCTCATCATCTTCGAATCTTAAACAAGATTCTGCTTCACTTCTATCTAAATTTATTGCTTTTATTTCACTAACCAAATCTCTCAAGTTTTTTTGTTTCAACCAATTTTTTAACTCCATTAAATCCATATTCATACACCTCTTTTATACCTCATACATAGTATAATAAGTATTTAAACTTAACTACTTATTGGTAGTTTCAATCCCTCTTTTTTGACCATAAAATAGTCGTTTAGTATAGGGTAAACACACTAAACTATGCCAAGAAATAGGGTTATACCAAAAATTCTACTTTCTTTCCTTTTTTCCGAGTTCGTGAATCCAAGCAGAAATCAGCAAAGGTGACAGCACCAAATATACAAAAAACCCTAAAACCATCCCAATCAATTTTTTCATATTTATCTCTATTAAGATATTATTTTTACTTTTTTTTTCGGTTTGTAAGAAACTACCCAATCCAATTTACGCATCTCGTTAAATACTTCTTTTTGTTCTTGTATTTTCTTTTTTTCCAATTCTCTCATTTCTTCTCTTTTTTCTGTAGGTATGTAGTCAGGAAATCTATCAAACCATTTCTGTAATTTTTCTGCTTTTTTTCTCAATTCGTTATATCTTTTTTCTGCTATATAATATTCCTCATCTGTATGTTTATGCATAACAACACCTTCAATAACAATAATTTTATGAAGAAAATTGTGCAGAAAAAGATTTATATATTGAATAAAAAGATAAAAAGAGGTAGAAGGAGTTTTCACAAACTCCTTTCCATTTGGACAAGCAGAATGGAATTACCTCTATTTAAAATTTAGATTATCAATTAATTAAAAATTCTTTCTTTTTAGTATAGAAATCATTATTAAGTCGAAAAACAAAATAATAATGTACTGTCATTTTTTCACTCTTTTTTCAATAATTATTATCTGAATAACCCAAATCTTCCTCTGTTATACCAACTACATCACTATCTGTTTTCATGTTGAACATTTCTTCCAACTGTTCTGGTGGTAATTTTGCTAATGCCATTATCTCCTTAATCGCACTATCAGGAATACCAAATGGACAATATTTTCTCGCTATCGCTAACCTAACCGTATTGTTCTTCGCTTCTTGAAAGATTTTATTCTGTGATAATGCTCTCGCTATCCTAAACCTTGCATCTACTAACCCTGAAATATCCTCTCCCTGCAACAACCCATCAACCTGTTCCCATTTCTTCTCTACATATTTTTCTTCAAATGACTTATCCCTAAAAATCGGAATAAAGACCAACCCCATAGGTATTCCAACTTTCTTGTTTTCATGAAGGTCGTACATAATACATCTTGTTATTCTATGCTCGAAATTTCTCCCATAAGTTTCGAGACCAACAAGAGAGTTTCTGCCTACGAAGTGAGGTGGGTGAATCCATATCGTATGTATATTTTCAATCGCTACAATATTATTTATGTCTTCCTGCAAAGTCATCTCTGCATAACTCCCAACCCCAACATGAGTTTCTTTTTGTTCATCCACTACCCAAACAGTATTAAAGGTCTTTCTTAACTTACTCCATAACTTTATTTTTTGCTGATATTCACTCTCATTTCTGCATATCTGATATTGTGTAAACTCTTTTCCTGTTAAGTATGAGATTAGTTTTGCTATTGTTATACCAACTGAACTTTTTCCTGAACGAGTGTAGCCTTTAATTTCTATGATAATGTTTTCCTTCAATCGAAGTTTCTCCATTATCCATTCAAAGAAAAGTTTGCTATTGTTTATCGACATTATTCTCGCATACTCTGGGTTCTTGCTCATTCTATCTTTTATTCTTTCATCCTGAATTTTATCTACTGAATACTTTAAAGTCATAGGGTTGATTTGTATTCTCTGTTGTGGTATGTTCAACTGTACTTCTTGATTAGTAAATGTTTCAACTTTTTCCTTTATGTCAATTTTCCATCACCTCTTTTTTAATCAATAATCGGTAGTGAAAACCCACTATCTGTTCCTGTTGTTTCTATCGGTATCGATATATCGTATTTCTTCGCTATTCTACCCATGAGTTCAAACATTCTTTGATGTGCTTTCTGAACCTCAACAACAATCTGTCCAACTGTTATTTCGTTTGTCTTGCTTCTTAAACCATCTCCTCTTTGTATCTCGATAATCTTGCGTGGGTTTCTCTCTAATGATACTATATTCCATGCTTTATAAAAAGGTATCCTTAACTTTTCGGTTGTATTCTCTGAAATCCATTCAAACTCTGCGAGTATTTCAGGTTCAGGTTCTTTTATGTTCTTCAAAACAAGAAATGCTAATTTTAATGCTCTTGAAAAATCATTCTCTGCAAAAAATGTCACTATAAATTTTTCCATGTACCTCTCTGCCAATCTCATCACCCATTTTCATAATTTAATAATTTTTTATAGTTCTTGATTTTAATTTTTTTCCATTCTTCATGCTCTCTCCTTAATTTTTCCTTCCTTAACCTTCTTCTGTCTTTCTTTCTTTTTTCTGTTTCACGTCTTTTGTGCTTTCTTTTTTCTATTCCTGCCATACATCTCATCAAATCGTTTATCGAGTATTGAAATTAATTTGTAATACTTTGAATATAATCTTTCTACTAAAACCATTAAATAAAACATACAAAAAAGGATTATTCCTTGCTCTCTTGAAAAGTTGAAATGAAAAATATAATGAGAAATCGCTAAAGATAAGAGAGGAAAAACTATTGGATAAATAAAATTTCTCAACCAAAATTCTTTAAAGTCTTTCAAATTTTTATCAAACCATTCGACATACTTATCGCTTAATTGTTTTATTACTTCTTTTCTAATATTATCTGAAATTGATTTTTCGATTTCTTCAACCTCACTCGGTAAATCTCTTTTAATATTCTTATTGTTTTTAGCCATTCAATCACCAACAAAGCACTTCCAAACCAAAACACCAAATAAATGAACATAATTAATGAAAATGGTAGGAAATAATATTTCAGGTATTCTCCATAAGTCATAGTAATACCCCAAAGGATACCACCCTATTTATAGGGTGTATAGGGTGGAGGAATTTGGGTGAAGTATTTAAACTTAACCTACCCTTAAATAAATGTGAGATTGTGAGGAAATGTATTGTTTTAAACAATTTGGAACTTACTGAAAAGAAATCTGACATACTTAATAATTTCTTTTTCGAATATTTTAGTGTTTTGGAGAAACATCTACTTGAAATTCCTTTTGCTATTTCAAAAAACCATTTGATTATTTTTACGAATACATAAAATACTTTTTTTAATAATTTTCTTATTTCTTCAAAGGTTTCAACCCAAAGTTCCTTAACTGATTTGAATTTTTGTTCTTTTTTATTTTTGATAACAAATGCCATACTCCAACACCAAGCCACATCAACACAACCAAAAGAATAGATTTAAAAAATGCAACAAAAGGTGGATAACAAGTCAAGAATATTTCAAGTGGTGGTACTACCAACACCATAAGCAAACTAAAAATTTTCAAGTTGAACCGTCTTTTCTTATACCTTGTCTTCATCACATAGTATCCAAAATAAAACAAACCCAAAATTTCTATTATCGCTAATGGGTAAAAGAATCGGAAATATATCTGTTGAAACGTATAAAAATCCCACAAACACCACATATTATCTTCCTCTTTCACACTTCTTCTATCAACCTACTATCTATCTTGTCCCAAATTTCATTCTTGATTTTTTTGTATAAACCCTTGTTCCTTATCTTGCACATCTTCATTATCGAGACCATCTCATTCTCTGTTAAGATACATGCAGTAGGTGGGTCAAAGATGTTTGCGTCTAAAAACAACCCCCTTTGCACTCTTAACTCAAACTTCAATCCCATTTACTCCCTCACCACTTTCCTATCAATCTTGATTAACCCCAACTGATATGTTCTCGTCAGCCCAAAACTTTTTGATAGTAATTCGTAAAATTTGTCGAATTTTTCTATCAACTGTTTCTCCTTCTTTGAATCTCCGACTACGTTTGGGTCTGTGCAGGTTATATCCAATCTCCACACGATTTTTTCTATCTATACCACCTTCACTTTTCTGTCAATAAACCGCATTTTTTTGCTTGTGCTATCGTATGCTCTTCTATCGGTTTACCACATTTCAAACATTTTTTACTCTCTTTTGGTTCTACATCAAGTTCTTTTATTGTTGTTTGGATTGAATCCAACCATCTATTCATGTTTGAAAACCCTTTCTGCGAAAAGATGGTGTTAATCAAAACCAACAACAATATAAAAAACTGCAAACCCCAACTCAAAAAATCTACCATTTTATCACCTCATCATTCCTCTCTTACTTCTGTCCCCTCAACTTTTTGCTGGTAACGAACTTTTGGTTCTATCGCAATACGCTCTCTCATTATATTTGCGAAATCAACTGTCAAATTATACAACCCATCAATTAACGCACTTCCCTGTTCCTTCTCGAATATCGCTAATCTTGTATCAACAACTTCACCTCTTTCGTTACTCACGACAGGACAGAAGAAATTTTTTGATTTTGATAATGAAACTGCTTTTATCAACACATTACCAGAATTGTCAAACGTGACATAATCAATAGTCTTATCTCCATATTTCTTTTCAATAATCGGTTTTTTCTTATCATTTAAAACAGGGTTTCCATTCTCATCCTTCTTGACTTCAATACTCAACAACTCTTTTTCACTATAAGGTGCTTTTAGTATCGAGTATTCTTTCATAACCATACTCAACAAAGGTCGTAAAGGAAAAAATACCCATCTTATTATCTTGCCGATAATTCCCCATTTCCAATTTGACCACATCACATTAATAGTACCATCCTCAAGAATACAATCCCCCTCATAATCACCAAGCCATGCCAACCCTGTAACACCACTAACTCTGTACACATTTTTTATCGACCATCTCTTGTTCATCTTGCATAAATCTTTTGTCCTTTTCCAATCCTGATAGAATGGGTCAATCTTTGCAGTAGTTTTTTTCCAGATGTACAGAAACAAAAATATACCCAACCCAATAGCCAAAAATAAGACTATAACCCAAATATGACTTATAACCCAATTAGAAGCAAGTTGTATTGAAGAAGGTTTTAACTGTGATTGGGGTATGGGTTTTATTTCTACTCCTTTTTGTTGCGAAAATGAAATAGGAATTAATAACAAGATTATTAAAACAAGTACATTAAATACTTTATGCACATCCATATAATCTATTTGACAAAAAAGAAATAAATACTACTTTTTTGGAGTACTTATGCAGTTTTTGGTTTTTGAGTACTTATGCAGTTTTTGGTTTCTTTAACCTCAAAAATTCTTCCCACCATCTTGGAGTGCCTATTGGTATGACCCCTCTTTTAATCCTTTTCATTTCTTCTTTGAAATGGTTTTTTCCTCTTATCCCTGTATGGTAGAAAAAGAATGAAGCACCATGACCAAAAATTCTTACAAATTCCCTGTCTGGCAATATCGGTAAGTCCTTGTCCTTCTTTGCTACCACAAGAGCAGTAGGGTCATAAAATCCTTTTTGACTTGGGTCTTGCAACTTTTTCTTTACTACAAAGAAGTTTTTGTATTCATCAACCTCAAAAAGACCTAACTTTCCCTTTAATTCATACGTTTTTAACTTTCTAAACATATCAAATTTTGCTCTTTTATGTGACAAATCATTTCACCTTTTTACATTTTTATAAGATAGACCCTCTGCGATTAAAACTGTTATCAATAGAGCGAATGAACCTAAAGTATTGTACCAAAACATATCTTCCTCTAATGCTTGTGATTGTTTATTCACATTTTCGTCTTCAACTTGCTCTTTTATCAAAAACCCTTCTTCATCACTTGGGTCTTGCATATCAATAGCAAAAATCGGAATAATTAAGAGTAAAATTATTGGTATCACAAACAATTTTTTTATCATCTTCTATTGACCTCTCTTATCCCACCTAAAATATTTGTTATCAATATTATCACAATTCCAACTATTAAAGTAAACGCACCGAGTGGTAATGCAAGTTGTTTAAAAAAGTTACCAACATCTTCTCCAGAACCTGCACCAACATCTTCAGCAGTTTCTTGACAAACATTATTTATACATTTATGATAAAACGGACAACCACAATCTAAACAACAATTATCCTGTGTTTCTCCATTATCTATTTGGCAAATATTGTCGCCACAATAACCACCATAAACATAACTTACATTACATAAAAACAAAATGAGAAAAAACATTAATTTTCGACACACTTATCTCTCCCCTTAAGTAATATTACTACTTCTTATACTCTTTTCCAAACTTAATAATATACTATAAATTATAAATAAAACAACACCTATAAGACCTAAAAACATTACAAAGTTTGATAATGGGTTTGTTAATTTATCCAAAAAGTTAGCCAACCCCTCACCAACATCAGTTATTGTTCTCTCTAATGTTTTTTCAACACAAACATTCTCTTTACACCTTTGAAACATAGGACAACCACAATCTAAACAACAATTATCCTGTGTTTCTCCATTTCCAACTTGGCAAATTGTATCACCACAATAACCTGTATATAAACAAGAACCACCACTACATGAATAAAATTCAGGACAATTATCATAAGTCAAATCTGAATAAAAATAACTACAATTTTCATCATCTTTATAAGTTACATTTTGTAACACAGTTGTTGAATTTACGCAGGTTGTTATATTTGATAAGATTGAATATGATAAAATTGGATAACTTATTTCTGAATAATTTTCCTGACAACCATTCAAATCAGTATAAGTTACATTATTAATAAGATTTGTTGTATTAAAACATGAAGTTGTGTTTGAAAGAATTGTCCAATTTGATGTACAATTATATAAATATGATGTGAAAGCCCCATTTTCCTGACCACCTAATAACCAAATAGAATTATTTGGAGTTCCAAGAATAACTTCAAAATTTGAATAACTATTTCTGTTCAAATTATTAAATGGTGAAATATCCCAAACCCAATTTGTCCCATTCCAATAGTGAGCCGAAAACCCTGAATTTTGATAACCTGTTAATATAAGCCAATCTTTATTCCCAAATCTGACATAACTTGGATAAGTTATATATGATAATCCTGTATAATTTAATTCTGTGTTATATCCTTTTCCACCATCATTATCACTATAATAATTTCCAATATTTGACCAAACTGTTCCATTCCATTCTTTCATGACAAACATAGGATGTTGCTGACCCCAACTTATATCACCATAAGTAAAATATGCTCTTATTTTTCCATCAGTTGTTTTGAAAATTTCCATTTTTCTTTCGACAGCATCTGCTTCTGAATTTCTCGCAGAAAGAATATTTAATCCATTTTCATATGTTGTATTCCTCTGAAATCCTGTTCCATTCCATGAATATGAAATTAAATCATTTCCAACACGATTACCACCTGAATATTCATTACCAAAAGCAACAGGCACTCCGTCAATATCATATATTTCTAAATTTTTCCAATTACCTATACCACTTTGAGGTGTGCCAAGCCCAACAACTAATGATGTATTCTCTATCCATGTAGTTCCTGTTAATTGAAAACCTCTCTTCTCATTATCTAAATAACAACAATAATCAGAAACAAGAACTGTTTTATCATCTATATTATATACTGATGGGTAAGAATAAAGACCCAAATCAGGTAAACTACTTGAATAAGTTGTATTTGAAACAAATGTTCCAAATGCCAAAGCAGAACTAATACTACATAAAAACAAAGAAAATAATATTCCTAACATTAATCTTTTCATTAACTCACTTTTAATTCTTCATATTCAGGTTGTTTCATAAACCATTTTTCAAACTCCGTAAGTTTTTTTCCCTTTGATAATTTTTCTTCAATCTTCTTCTTCTGTTTTAATTGGTCTTCTCTAACTGCTTTCTCCAAACTACTTAAAACTTTTTCTTCTAATTGCTTTTCTGTTTCACCAATCCCTCTCACAAATTTAAATAAATGAACCATTAATACATCATCTCTTTCTCCAACTCCTCTCTTTGTTTCTGCATTTCTCTTTCCATCTTATCTCTCATTTCCCATGATTTTTCAAACCCATATTCCCAACCCTTTGATACTACTTTTCCACCAAACTCTAATGATTTTTTGAAAAATTCTTGACCCTTCTTTGTTGCCTCACCAATTTGTTTTAACAAACTTTTTTCTTTTTTACTCTTTTTATGCATATTAACACCTTTACTCTGGTAAAACTTGTGAATGAATATAAATCGTACTAATACCTTTTTTCTCTGCATCTTTCATTTCTTCCTTCAATTCAGTAACAGAAGGTCTAAACAAATGTTTACCCCATCTGAATATATCCTCAATCCTATCAGTTGTAACAATCTTTACTCTTTTTACCTTGTGTGTCAATCATTTCACCTTCTTTAATCATGAAACGTTTGTGTTTCTTTTTCACCAAAATCCTTGATTTCCTTCTCCTGTTTCGGAGTTAAATCATAATATGTTGGTATGACAACCCATCTTTTTGCCATGAATATGTTTGAAGACCGAGAAACCTTAATCCTATAAGGAATTTTTTTAGATTTTAGAAAATTCTTTACTTTTTCCAAGTCATTATCTTGTTGTTCTCTGTCAAACCTTTCACCAAAAATTGATTGACCTATAATTGCATTTGCTGGTTTCCAATATCCTCTCCATGCGTCAGTTGAAACCCATGTGCCTTTTTTGTGAACCAAATCATTCACCTATCTTCTTCGCTTTCTTCGTCTTCTTATGTCTCATCTTCATAAAAATCAGTTTCTTTCATCATCTCATCTAAACTATCCTGCCATTTATTCTGCCATTCTCCAATCTGCTCTCCAATAGAAAAAGTCTTCGCATGTCTTACATGAACCATAGTAAAACCTACTTAAATTTATTTTTTGGATACGTCTAACGTCATCTCCCAAAATAGTTCCTTCAAGCAATACAATTTAAAAAGGAAATAAACTTATTTCCTTCTTGCACCTGTAATTGCTCTTTGTATGACAGTAGCGATTGCGTAGAATATTGCTAATACTCCACCAATCACACCAAGTGTCAATACAATAGCAACAAGTGGTGATTGTACTGCTGTAAGGAACGCACCCATACCACTACCAACATCTGATAGTGTATCATTCAGAGTTCCCATGCTAACACCTTTGTTTTTTTTTTATTTTTTTTGTGGTTTGCTCACATACATGAGTGTTATCACTCATAGCCGACAAACCTAAATACTATCTATTATTTAGAAGTCCTTAATTATAAACTTTCTGTCCATCATGTACATAAAAACAGTATATGTACATGTCAAACAATACCATCTAAAATCGCTTTGAAAAACCTACCGACATCAACAAAAAACTGCCTCAAACCCCAAAATTTAGCGATAAGAACAAAAATTATGAAAATCAAAACCAAATAAAAAATACCCTTCATAGTGTCTCCAAAATTACCCATGTGTAAAATTTGGAAAAGAAAAAATAAATCCGACTAATCTGGTCTTGGAATCACGACATCAGGTAGATTGACTTTTCTTCCGATTATCTTCTCGAGCCAAGATTGACCACTCTGTGTCGAAGTACCTGTTATTTTTCCGAACATATAACTGAACCATTCTTGCAGTATCACTATGTCCGATTTTACTGATTTTATAGCGTTAAGTATCTCGACTTTTAAATTGACAACAGTTGAAGTCACGTTATCCAATTTCATGTCCAAGTTACTGTAATACGTACTCATGTCATTAATTATTTGAGTTAAGGTAGCGTTTAGATTAGACGCAGAACCGTTTATGTTTGCTAAAATATCCTGATGCACATAGTTTATCGTGTTGTTAAGCATATTGTTGCCATCAACTACTGTTTGATTGAGTAAGGATATTTGTGTGCTTATGTTCTGGAATAATGTTAGTATTGGTGCTACATGGAATGAGGAAGATTTTGATGTGTATAAAGTTTTTGTTCCTAATTGTACAGAACAATTAACATAATCTTCAAAAATGCCTGTTGTTGTTGGGATTGTGAAAGTTTTGTAATAATTACCGTTTATCGCAGAAGAAGACATGGGTTCTGAAATCATATAATAAGTCTTATCAGGATTGAGTATAGTGGCATTACATGAAGCGTTTAATGGATTTCCTTTATAATCTACAACTCTTACTATGACTTGACCTGTATCCAACCCACCTATGTTTGCTATGTATTCAGTTCCAGAAACAAAATCAATATAAGCGTTACCCTCAACTCTCTGCTCTTGAACAATCGTCTTGCAATCCTTACAATCTATCGGAAAAAGAAAATGTCCAACTAAAATCCCAAACCCAATACATAAACAAGTAAAAAGTAGAATTAAAAGTTCAGAACCGTTTATATCACTATGATTATCCTCTAAATCATTCTTACCCTTTTTGTTTCTGATAACATTGTACATACATACTCATATCATTCTTCGATTTTTGTTTATTAATTTTTGCTCTTTTTTATGGAAATAATGGATAATAATATTTTTGAAATTGTTTCTCTCCTTTTGGAAAATCTTTTTTGAGTTCTAAATGTTCTTCAAAGAATGGTAATTCATGAGTTTTTCTCTTATGAACCATATCAACCCCTCAACAATTCATTTATTCTTGCTTCCAACCTTTGTGATTCTGTTGGTTTTTTAATCCTAATAATATGGACTTTTTTCGATTTTGGAATATTGAAACAAACTCCTGATTTCAAATTCTTTGATAATCGTCTTGCTCTCTTCAACCCATATACAAAAGCATAATCTCCTTTTTTAGTCTTAACTTTATACAAAGGTTTAATCGAAGTTCTTTTGTGTGGAATGAAAATTACCTCCAAAAAATAAAAATTGTTAAATTAATTATCTTCTACCACTTCTTCGTCTTCCTGATTTTCTGCCACTTCTTCCACTTCTGCCACTTCTTCCACTTCTGCCACTTCTTCCACTCCTTCCACTAACTGCAAATGCACCACGAACTACAACTCTTCTTGGATATCTTTTCCTTGCATGAACCATCTTTTTTTCACCTCTTTTATTTTAAATGATAGTAAACAACAGGAATTTTATCAACACCTAATTCTTTTGAGACTAATGCTCTATGTCTCCCTTCATGATGTATAACTTTTCCATCTTTAACATCAAGATATAGTGGGTCAATAGGTTTTTGTTTCAAAATTCTTTCTCTTAAATTCTTCGCACTAAATTCATTAAAATGTCTTGATATTGGTGGAACTTTTGATAAAAAAGTATAAGGAGAAACCCATTTTAATTCTACATAATCCAAATTTTTCAATTTTTCATCCAACATTTCCTTTAATTTTTCTTTATTTAAAGGAAATTTTCTCTTGTGAGACATCATTCAACACCTATATGAACCATATCATTTCACCTTTCAACTAATATCCATTCTTTTCTCGAAGGTTTTAAAAAATCATTCCAAACAGGTATCACTTTTAATTTTGTATTATAATGTTGTTCCCATTTTTTAACTTCTTTTTTTGTGAATGGTTTGGATTGTCTATATAAAATTACCTCTTCCACAGTTCCTAAACTTTTGAGTTTTCTCTTATGAGCCATATCATTTCACCTTTTTTTTAATTTATCGACCCTTCGCATGTTTGAAATATTGAATTTGCCTTTCTCTTTTTTTCAAATCCTCTAAACTATCAAATACCCCCAACAATTTTGTTCTATCCCTTGAATACAAATACCATTTTCCTTTTTTAAATTCGTGAACCATATTCTCTCCACTATCAAATTCCTAAAAGAATATTGGATTAAAACTTATTTTTCAAGTTTTTTCAACCAATATTCTTTTAGGTGTTTAGGTGTACGCCTTGCTCTTACCATTTTTTCAATAGCAGGTAATGGCATACCATGAACTTTGTGTCCCATTTACAACAACCTCTTTGGAATTTTAGTTACAGTTGGGCTAACTCTTGTGGCAGGTCTATCCTTAATCGCAAACCTTTTACCCTTCTTCAACTTTACATAAATATCTGGATGGTCTTTCTTGAACTCTTTGATTGGATGAAGTATTTTCTGTAACCCACTTACTGCCCATCTTCCGTCGACTTCTCCTTTACCACCGATTAAAACTTTGTGTGCGTCTGGTTTTACGTACCTAAACTCATGCCATATCTCTTTTGGTGTTATTTCTTCATGCACAAACCTATTTCCCTTCCAATATGTTCTCAAATTCTTTTTCCTAACATGAACCATATTTATTTCACCTTTTTGTACAAAGCATATTTTCCATCAACACCAACTTTCTGTACAAACCCAAAAACACCTACATCTTTTTGATACTTCTTTGCTTCTGAAAGTGTATCGAACTCTTTCACTTTCTCGTATTGTTTTCTGAATTTTTCGTAAGGTTTAAGTTCGTGTACCATCTACCATTCACCTTCAAGTATAATATCATTAAGTTCTTCATCTGTTGGTTTTCTTCCGTATGCTTTTTTAAACCTTTTTACTATTTCTTCAACAGGTGCTTCATAAACACTTTTCCATTTCAATACTTTTGGATATTTTTTGGATTTTTTATGACCCAATCATCTCACCTCTAACTAATTATCACTACGTTTATATCTTCAATCTGGTCTTGCCTTATTGCAGTTACATTCTCTTGAATGTTTGTAACTGTTTGGTTTACACCAACAAGCAGATTGTAAATGTTGTTGATATTTGTCGCTAAAGTCCCTGTCATGTAATTCCATGTGTTAGTTGTGGTTTGTGTTATATTCTCGAAATAATTCGTGTAAGTTACATTTGTTGATTGTTGAAATGTCAAAATGTTCCAAATGTTTTGACATAAATCGCTTGAGTTTGTTTCTGTATCATTACAAAATCCTTTTAATTGTGTTATGTTTCCATCTATTGCGTCAAACCTTCTGTCAAAATTATCAAACCTTAACGTAGCGTTATTCTTCCAATCCTCAAACGAAGTATTCGTAACCATATAATCCTTAATGTACTGTGTATCGGTTTTAATGTTATTTATCGTTTGGTTCATCACACCTAATTCTAACGTTATATTGCTCGAAGAACCACCTAATGTTTTCAAATATTCTAAAGCAGGGTTCACATGAAGTGTTGTTGTTATTGTCTTGTTCTTATTTCCAACATAACAATCAACTTGTTTTGTGTAAACACCAAGAGGATAAGTTGAAGAATTGAGGTAAAAACTGTAATAATAGTTACCTGCTAATGCTGAAGCACTCATAACTTGATTCTGAAACATATAGGTATCATTCTGATAGATAAGCGAGGCATTACAATTCGCAGAGAGTGGTTGTCCTTTATAATCCGTTATCCTAACAATAATCATACCTGTATCGTCAAGCCAATACTCTGTATGTGATACAAACATCAAACTAAAATCTTTTATAACATTATTACCGTAAACATAAGCACCTGTTACACCTAAAGCAGTAAAAAGTAAAAGAAGACCGAATATTTTTAGTGGCATTTTAACTCTTAATTTGTTTGGTTTTTTTTCAACAGAGATTGTGTTTAATACTAATGTCATCTTATCAATACTAATTTTATATTTTGTTATTTATTAAACTTCTGTCCATCATGTACATGTTTTTAACTAATAATCAAGCCATAAAGATTATTAATCATTTCTTGAACATAATCCCAAACATCATTAAGTTTAGATTTTATGTATTCCTGCTCATTCACAAGAGTTGTATTCATGTCTTGTAAGTAGTTATATATCGATTGTTGATTGAACCAAGTCTGGTTGAATTGTGTGTCAAAATATGTGTAATTAACTTCAGAGATTGTTTTTAATTTATGGTATTCGTCAAATATCTCCCTTCTGTAAAACCTTGCTTCAACCAAATATGACAAATAATCGTTTGTTGTGTTTATCCCTAAACTGTCGTTATAATAACTGTCAAACCAATACAAATCGTCTATTGCTCTATGGCAAAACTTTGTATTTCCTTCTCCAAGATAAGTTGTTTCATTAATTGGGACATAATACTCATGAGTTGAATTTATCTGGTAGCACCAATTGTTGATGTCATCCCTCATACCGTCTATCAAATCTTTAGACCAATCCACCTCCCATTTTAAGTAATTATCCATTTTTATCCAATAGTTATCAACACCGTTCGGTTGTAATGTTATCGGTATCGTGATTATGCAATTTTCGTTTTGAACTGATGACTGAAAACTAACTTGGTCAGTAATATCAACCCAACTCCCATTTTCATAATGCTTTATCCAATAGACACCAGAACAATCTACCGTGTGGGGAGTTTCATAAACAAAACTATTCTCAATTTCTTGGTTTGCGATTGAATAGATGGTTATGTTATCCTCTATCTCTCCCTCTGGTTCTACAAACTCATTATCATTCGTGAATACACCACAACCATACTCATCAAGCCCACAATTCGTTTGAAAATAATAACCCTTGCCTTGCGATACATGAATCTCACCAGAACCTTTCACTTCCTCATAAAACCCTTCATACAAAGCAACCAAACCGAGATAAAAATAATCAATTTGAATTTTTGAAACCTTATTATCCGTCAAGCCTGTGTCATTAATCCTAATCCTCATATTACCACCAGAAGCCAAACCAGAAGAAGTAAGGTTCGTAATCGGCAAAGAATTTGTAACTGTTTGCTCTAAATCTGAATAATAAACCTTATTTGTAAATTCCAACCAAGAATTAGATGTGTAGTTCCAGATGTAGAATGTGAGATAATCGTTTGGAATATCATCCTTTTCCATCTTCCAAATTCCATTCAAATAAACGACCAAATCTGTTAGACCAACAGGTTCTGTTATCCCAGAAAAGTTTAGACCTATATCAACCCTACCACCACTTTCCTTCACCTTCAAGTAAACACCATCATCAATCTGTGTCGAAATGTAAGAACCACTCTCTAAAGTTCCTATATTTATCCCACCAGACGTAGCAACACTTTTGTTTAAAGATGTATTGTAGAAACATTCTGCAACAACAGGATAAACCCCACTCATTCTCGGAATCGTTAAATCATAATAGTATATTCCTTTGTTTTGATAATTCATAAACAAATTTTCAAACAACAAATTTCCATTCGGATAATATACTGTGGCAAGACAAGTTGCATTAGAAATATACTGTTTTTCTGGGTTCAAAAGTTGTAGCCATATCTTTCCATTCTCACCACCGACATATTCAGTTCCAAAAACACTCGCTTCTGGTTTTAGACTTCCTAAACAAGTCTTGTAAATTTCTCTTATCTTATCTTTATCCATCATCTTGTCGAATTGCTTTAATTTTTCCTCATCTAATTTTGAAGAAACTTGTGTTGAAAAAACTGCTGAAGATACTGTAAAACTTACAATAAAAATTACTGCAAACACTTGTAAATATTTACTCCTTTTAAAAATTTCATTATCCAATAGTTTTCCCAAATTATAACACCCGCCATTATCATTATCATTATCAGCAAACAAATTATTAAAATTTCTTGCCATTTCATGAAATAATTTTTGTTTTAAAACAATAATAGTTTGATTATCACCATTATAACGAACACTATTAAGCCAATCCATCCATTATTTGAAAAATACCCTGCCAACACTACAACTACTATGACTAAAATCCAATACCCAACATTCAACCATAAACTCCAATTAAAAAGTTTTGAAGTTGGTGTTGGTAAAATTGTTTCATTCAAGAAATAATTGTAACTCCCATTACTGTTTATTATCTTCTGGTCAAACTGATAGTCTATGATTGGGTTTATCTTTCTCGGACATGCAGTTTCATTATCGAATGACGCAGGTTGGAGTATGAAAAAATCCCAGACCAACCCACCTGTTATATTCTCAATCCTTGCAGTAGCACTCGCATACCTTCCATGTCGGCACTCGTAAGTACAATTCAAGCCACCTAACTCATAGGATTGGCAATTCTTGTGTTGAACATAAACATACATAAACTCATTAATGTATGGGTCTGTCATGGATTTGTCTTCCCAAAACGATACATTTATGCTGTAATTTTCTGCAAAAACAGAAGTTAGAGTAAGTAAAACTAAAATTGTTGGAATCAATAAAATTTTTTTCATGCCATAAACCTCTTTATCAAATACCTCACCGAAGGTAATGTCCTGAAAACAACCCTAAAAACCCTCGCATAGATGTACAAAAACCCAACTTGTAATACAAAAAAAATTACAGTTATGACTAACAAAGACCATAAATGCCACGAATAAGCAAGTTTTGAAAAAAGAAACCCGAAAAAATTGCTTACACCATCCAATACTGTCATTTTCATCACAACCTCTTGACTTGGTTAATACCCCATTTTATTATCATTATCAAAACTATCGGCAACCCTATAAACGCCATCAATAAAACTGTAATCTCAAAGATGTTGAAAAGTATTCTCCAAACTTGAATGTTTATCGAGACTAAATCGCTAATTCCCTGTGCCACGCTTGTTATTGAATTCCTCTGTAAAATAATGTTCTCGTCCTCGTTTGGTGTTGAAAGACCCATACTATCAACCCTAACCGTTAATTCTGTCGGTATTCTGTCCGTATTCGTTACGTTTCTTTGTACTGCACACCAAAACTTTAAAAATGATAAATCTCCGATTATCGTTTGTCCTGTTACATTCTCAATCGTTACCCATTCGTAAGGATAAGTTTCTGTTCCCTCGCAATCATAAGGTTTCAAGTCTATAACCTCATAAGTCCCATCAGAGCAATAAAAGTTTATGTACATATTTTCAGTAGCGTTAGCACCACCACCGATACAATCTGGTATAAAAGATAACTTCAACTTTTGAGTGCCAGATGTCTGTGGGATTAAAAAGTTTATCCAAACAATATCATCCTCTTCAACATTCGGATACGTAGAATTTCCTGTAAAATTTCCTAACGAGAAATGGTATTCAGTAATCATCTTTACCCAATTCTCTGTTGTGAATTTAATCGCTGAAACACAACTCACAGACAAGAGTAAATAAACCAACATGAATGTTAATATTTTGTTCTTCATCCTCATCTACCTACTGTTTTTTTTGCCACCGTTACGAGTAAACCGAATATACCCATTATCAGCAACACTATCGCTATCACCAACAATATCCTGAATAACGGTAATGAAATCCAACCCAACAACGCTTTCACACCTGTTGTAGCACTCTCCAAAATACCCAACACACTCGTCTCTTCTGTAAACGCAGGGGTTAAAATTTCATAACATCTCCCATCATAGCAATAACCACTACCTGTCGAATTGCAATTTATTACTTCTGATTGCATACAGTTAGTATCAACAAACGCTTGTGTAACGCTGTCAATACAAGTATAACCCCTCGTACAACCTACTACACATTCTCCATTCATGCAATACGGTGTCCCACCTGTACAATCTGTTTGACTCAAATAACTACAATCCAAATTCCTGTATGCTTTTGTATCATCATCAAGACAAACCCATGCTGGTTCACAAGTTTGTTGACAAAAAGAGGGTTCATAATTCCAATAAGTCGTGTTTGATTCGCAACCCTCTGGATAACAAGTCCTATTGTATTTCCTGTAATTTTGGTTGCATTCGCTTGTGGCACTCCAACTCGAACACGAACAAGTATAGTCTATTGAAACTTTTAATTTTTGGTAATTGGGATATTTTGTCACATAGAATAAATGAAAAATACCGTTTTTGTCTTTTGTCAAAAACGGTTTGCTCATATTGTAAGTTCCATTAACATCACTATCAATCGTGTTTTGATTCAAAGTTATGCTGTAAATGTTTGATAACTTATAGTTTGGTTCACAACTCCATGATTGAATGTTCAACAATTGGTCACTCATAGTATTGTTTACAGAAACTATGAATAATGTGTTATTATCAACATAAACACCAAAATCATTTTCTTTCACTTTCCAACCTGCTAAACTAAAACTGTAAACATTCTTATAATTCAAAGAATTATAATCATAAATCAAATCAAAAATTCCATCATTTTTTGAAATTATGACATGCAAAGCACCACCACAAAAAGCCAACTGAAAATCATCAGGTGTGTGATAAGTTGTTGGAATATCTATTATTCCATCACCATTCCCATTATTAATCGTTTGAGTTTTTGTATAATAAAGGTCTGTATCGCTATCTATTTTTTTCCATGCAGTTATCGGAACATCATTACATGCTGACACATTTTTAAATTCATTTATGTAAATGCTGTCCCATGTTGATTTTATTATGCTTGTTTTATTATTCAAAATAAATTGTGTTATTGATTTTTGGTAACTTTGTGGTGTTTTCCAATCCATACCCAAGCAGTTGAAATAATCATACACTCCTTTATAATACTTACAATCCATAACATCAAAGGTATTTCCAATACAGGGTTCTGTTCCACACATATTTATCTCGGTCTGACGCAAATTTGTAAAATCATCATCAAATTCTACTGCATATATTACGCTTTGAGATGATGGTGCATCCCTGTGCAGTTTGGCAACATACCATGTGTTGTTAAAATCATAAGCAAAATACCTATCTGCAAAATACCCACCTGTTCCTGTCGTTATTAATGTGTAATTTTTCGTGAAATTGAAGGATAAAACGCATGATGATATAAACAAAAGTGGAATCAATAACAAGAATATTTTTTTATTCATAGTAAACATACTTTAATTTTGAATTTAAGAATATAAATTGTTTCTGTACATCATGCACATACCATTATTTCAACACCGAATAATCAAGAAAAAGTTAAATTTCCCCTCTATTATTCTATCGTTTGGGTTTGTTGTTCTTTTTGCTTTTCTATTTTTTCATCTCTTTTTTCCTTCAACTTATTCAAAATATTTCCATAAAACTTAACCATACCATCAAACGATAATTTTTTCTCATTATTCTTATTTTCTTGAACTTTGTGAATTTATACCACCTCTTTTATTCTTTTTTGTGAAATATTGCCCTTCCTATATCTTCCAACTCCAACTCTTTTTCAGAAACTACATCATACTTTCCCTTCCCAATTTTTTTCAAAATGCCAACTTTAACTAATGAAGTGATGTCACGATTAATCGTACTCTCTTTTCTGTGTGTTTGTAAAATCACACCTGTCTCCCTACTTATTTTGTTTGTTTTTCTGATTTGTTTGAACTCAAATTTTTTAGACTCTGCTATCTTTTTTACAATATTTTTTCTTGTTTCACCTTTCTTAAATTCTTCTAAAATTCCTTTGTACATAAAAAGAGTTTTTAATGCCCTGTTTTCTTCTCTTGGAACTTTTATGTTCTGTAACTTCAAAGCAATCTTATTAAAAACAAACCTTCTTGTTTTATTACCCCAAGTATAACCTGTTTCTTTTGTACCACCAAACCAATTCACAAATTTTTGTTTGTATTCTTCCAATCGTTCTTGCACTTCATCAGGTTTTCCGTCTGGTAAATCAACTTCTATCCTCAAACTGTCTTCGTAATGTGGTAAATAGATAACTGCTTTGGGAACAGGTTTTGGTCTGCCTAATACTCTTTGAACTTCTTTTGTATCAGGGTCTATTACATAGTAATAACCTTGTTTGTCCCTATTCCTTTGTTTTTCCCTAATCATATCTTTTGTTATTATTTTTTCAACCATCTAAATCAACTTTATTCAACTTTTTTTGTAATTTTTTTAATGGATTCCATTCAAAAATGATTTTTTCTCAACTCTGTATCCAATTTGTTGAATAAATCCCACAAACTTTTTTCAACAGTTTGTCCGAGATTTCTTTGAACTCTAATGTAATAATCCAATAATTTCCAAATAATCACAACTTCATCCTTCTTTAACTTCAATACCAACACCTTTTTTCAAATCCTCTAACCTTTTCTGTAAACCAATTTTTTGTAGATTCAACAATTCTATTTCTCTATCAACCTCTTCTATACTCCACTCCAATCCCTTGATTAAAAGTTGCTTGTCAGATAATTCTTCAGTTTTCTTCTTCATTTTCTTTCCTTTTTGTCAATTTTGTATTTCTTTGATTTCATACAAACAATTCCGAGTGCCTTCAATTCTTTTTTTCCCAAATATGACATTATCGACCACATACGCTTATACACAATCCATCTTCAAATCTCATGTCTATTAACCGTAAACCTTTTTTCTCGCAATAATTAACCATTCTTTCTACCATATCTCTGCTTTTACACCTTATTTTGTTGTAAAAACCCATCCCCACATCAAAAATAAACGAAAATAGAACTATTAGTAACAGAATGAAAATTGTTATCTTGAAAACTTTTTTTGTCCTTTCTTCATTCATTATCTCACCATTTCCAAAAACCTTTCTTGCCAAAACTCTTGTTCTCTTGGTATTGGGATTGGTTCACCAATAACTTCCAAAAGTTTTGGTCTTGTTTTATAGAATATTTTTTGTGTAATTCTCATAACACAATTATTCTTCTTCTGCAACCACATCACATAATTGTCATCTGCTTTCAATTCCTTTATCCCTGCCAAATTGATTATCGTTGGACAATTACACCTATACTCTAACCTACTGTCCAAAAACCATACATAATACTTTTTTGGAGAAGTCTCAAAAATCCATGCCCTGCCCAAATCAATACCCCATTTCTTCTTAACAAACCAAATAAATTTCAACACATGCTCTCTCAATTCTTCAAGAGTTAGATTATCGTCAAAATCAAGACCTAATGCCTGAAAATCAGAGTTTGGAATTTCACCTGTTAGACCGATAACTGCGTCTTTTGGTTGATACCGATAATAGACACGAAACCAAATAGGGTTAGTTTTCGACATAACAAAATTGAAAACATAGTTTGTAAGAGGAATCTTGAAAGTTAATGAGACCATGCTGAATTTTTGCACAAACAAGAATTAATATTTTTGCTCAAATCTATACATATGGATTTTGATAAATTATTCGTGTTTGCGTTACTTTTGCTCATCATATCATCATTCCTTGATGAGATAATCACTTTCTTTTTAGAAAATAAATATTCTTCCTTTCTTATGGAAACATCCCCCCATCATTTCTTATGGAAAATTTTTGTGATGTTCCTAATCATAGTTATTTACAAAATTTTCAACAAGAATGATTTGGCTATGACCGTCTTGATAACAGTTATTTTTGTCATTTCAATACTCTTTATTTTCGCTATTGTTTGGAACTCGCTATTGTTTGAAATATTGATTAGGTGAAAAAAGTGAAATTTCCAAAAGATTGGATAATTGGAAAATTGCCTTGTCCAATTTGTATAAAAGAAAATGTTGATAATAAAGAGGAAGAAAACGAGAGTGAAATAGAATACTACGGTGGAATAGCAACTGAAACTTGTGATAATTGTCACCGTTTGGTATGCCCCATTCATTTTAATTCCACTAAAAGAATGTGTAATGATTGCGTGGAAGTGAGCAGAACACAGGAGAAAGAAAGAAATTAAAAACATTTCCGAAATAACGGTGTTATTTCATTCCTACACTAACCATTTTCGCCTTCTCGCAACACCTATGTTTTTGAAAGCCATGCTTCTCGCAAAAGAAGAAGGGTTTTTTCTTTATTGATTTTCTTTTTCTTAAGTAATAACTAAATACCATTATTTCTTTTTTGATTTTTTAGTATTTTTGGATTTCTATCTTCTTTCATTATATTTTTGATAAAATTCAATTCCATACTCCTCAAATACCCATTTAATTCTTCTAATTCCATTCTGATTTTTCTCAATTCGAGAACCAAAAAAACACTTGCCACAAAAATTCCAAATATCCACAAACTCATTCAATCATTCCTCTACGGATATTTTTATATGTCAGTGACATAAGAAGACCATTCTTTTCAAAGAGTGGATGAATTGTGTTCTTGTTCTTCAATATACCTCTTAATATTTTCAGATGTCACCTTTCCTGCTGTTCCAACATAATAACTTGGTGACCATAAATGACCACTCCAATAATCCTTTTTAAGTTCAGGATATTTTTTAAATAATTGTAATGAAGTTACACCTTTTAACACTTTGACAATCATAGTCGGTGAAAATTCAGGATTTGTTGAAAGGAACAAATGTAAATGGTCACTTTGGATTGACAACTCTACTATTTTCCAACCTTTCGCTTCGCATATTGTTTCAAGACAATCCTTCAAAAATTCCTTAATCTTGTCAGTAAGTATAGGTTTTCTATATTTTGGACACCAAACAAAATGATAGTTGATGTTAAAAACTGATGAACTTGTTCTTTCCATAACATATAAATAGACCTTATGATATATATACCTTATGGTTCAGAAAATAATTAAGTGTGGTGTAGTTGGTCTAACCAACCAAAAAAAAGAGTGTTTAGATAGTGAATGGTCTAATTTTCAGGATTTTCTTCAACTGAAAAACACTCTTTGGTGGAAGAATGATTGGGGTAAGAATATCTATTCTGCTAACAAACAACAGGCAGAAAGGTTCTATAAGTCAATAGAGGAAGGAAAAGAATATCCAATCTCAATCAGAAAAGACCTGATACAGATTGAAAAAAGGAATACAAAACTCGCTAAATATTGGTTCAGAATGAGAGTTAAGTCAAGAAAAAATCTATGGTTGGCAATCAAACCACACCAACCAATCCCTGATGATGTTGAATTTCAGGAGAGTAAACTTCTAAAAAAGAATGGTAAATACTTCATCTATCTTACTATTCAAAAAGAAATCAAAATAAAAAAATCATACTCAAACATACTCTCCATAGATTTAGGAGTGAAATGGATTGCTACTGTCTGTGACATGAAATCCAAAAGACCTGTTTTCTATGGTAAAGAGTTGAGAGGAGTTAGGGGAAAACATTTCTATCTACGAAGGAAAATACAAAAGAAAAAGATAAAGCAAATGAAAAAGTGGTTAGAAAACAACAAAGAAGAAAGAATAGTGAATGACCTGATACATAAAATTTCAAGAGATATTGTCAATAAAGCGAAAGAAACAAATTCTATGATTTGTTGGGGAAACATAAAAGGAATTAGGAAAAACAAAAAAGGAAGAAAGTTCAATAGAAAATTAAACAGTTTTCCATTCTACAAACTGAAAGAACAAATCAGATATAAAGCAGAATGGGAAGGGATAAAAACAGTTAAAATCAGCGAAGCATGGACATCACAAATCTGTAACAGATGTGGAGAAAAGGGAACAAGAAGAAAAGGTTTGTTCAAGTGTGAAAGTTGTGGATATGAGGACAATTCAGATAGAAATGGTTGTTTAAACATAGGAAAACGAGTTCTTGGGCAAGTCTCAAGAATAGGGGTATTTGTGAATATACCCAAAACTGAAGCAGAAAACATAAAGAATACAAAAATCAGAAATTCAGTAAGCGACTTCAGAAGCCACCTATTTTAATAGGTGGTTATTCACGGAATCATCTTAATAATTCTATTAATTTTATTTTTCCCCCTATAACCATTAACAACAAAATATTTTTTACATTTCGGACATTTTTTCTGTTTTCTGAAAATAGAACTTCTCGGTCTCCAAATTTGAACTTCTAAACATCTCGGACATCTGACCAAATATTTCTTCATAACCTTTTTTTTATCAAAAACTTTAAATATTTGTTTTACAAAGTGTAGTCATGGAAAACTTACCAAAACCACCAACCCTTTTCAAATGCCCTAACTGTAAATATATTTGGTATTCTAATTCACAAAAATTGTATATTAATTGTCCAAGTTGTAAAAGATATTTTAGAAAAGAAAAAGGTTTTGTAAATGTACAAACTAATTCAACAGAAGAAAAAAACGCTGAAATTAATAAATCAGGAGAAGGAAAAAATGCCGAAGGATAGACCATTAATGTTTAAATTAAAAATAAAAGAAAAACCCAATAATAGTGAAAAATCTACTTCTATCTTAAGATATAAACTGAAAAATGATGAAACATTAAGAAAAGTTTTTCTGAATGTAGCGAAATATGAACCATGTAGAATTTCTGAAATTCAAGAGGATTTAATAGTCGTAAAACAAACAGCATACAACAAATTAAAAACTTTAGTAAATTTTAAAGTTATTGAAAAATTACCTATTATAGAAGTGATTACAAAAGATAAAAAGAATTTTATTGAAAGAAAAATAATTGAAAAATTTGAGGATTGGACATCTAAAATGCCTAAAACCATTAAAAGTTACTACCAATCGAGAACAAATTACTATTTCTTGACAGAATTTGGAGAAACTTTTATCGAATGGGCTTGTAAATTTGAAGGAATTGAATTTGAAAAAATAAATGTTTTGGAAAAATTTGTTAATGAGTCTTGAAAAATTTTATATAGTAGGGAAATTTTATATTAGAAAAATTTTATATAGTAGGGAAATTTTATATTAGAAAAATTTTATATAGTAGGGAAATTTTATATTAGAAAAATTTTATATAGTAGGGAAATTTTATATTAGAAAATCGTTTATAGGAAAATTAGATATAAGAAAAATACCAAAAATCTTATATATTAGGAAATTTATATACAAGAAAAATTTTATAGTAGGGAAATTTTTGTATTAAAAAAATTAGATACAGTTATTCTCGACAAAAATTTTATATAGTAGGGAAATTTTATATTAGAAATTCGTTTATAGTAGGAAATTTTTACTATATTTTTTTTTGAGG
>Ga0078972_1006088_pt1 | contig 29296 bp, 10 predicted proteins | sample YelNatPaOPGAMG01_FD_67568 | JGI IMG/M metagenome (GOLD analysis project Ga0078972, IMG submission 67568) | Hot spring thermophilic microbial communities from Obsidian Pool, Yellowstone National Park, USA - OP-RAMG-01 (SPADES assembly) (version 2) | ecosystem: Environmental > Aquatic > Thermal... | reverse complement strand
CTTGAAAATAGACTTTTTATCTCCTCCTCATCGAAATAATGGTGCACTATCCCTTTCTCCACACCTTCTGGTATCACATAGGTATTATTCTCGATACATTTACCCAAGCCAAAATTGTCTGCTTTATTCGATTTCAAAGTCGCAATAAACATACCCCCAGGTATAAGATGTGAATGTATCACATCAACCGCTTTTCTTATATTTGCAATGGTATTATGATGAATCGCATCCCACGAGATTACTACATGAAAATCTTCGTTCCAAGGACATTCGCACATGTCTGCATCTTTTACCTCTGCTCTCAGCCCTCTTTCTTTCAGTCTATTTTGTAATATCTCAAGACTTACCTTTGAACCATCTGAGGCATAAACCCTGTGTCCTCGACTTGCAAGCATCAAAGTATGCCTGCCTGCTCCGCAGCAATGGTCCCAAAATTTTAACTCCTTTTCATTAAACCTCTTTTCTGCAAAAGATACAAATTTCGCAACTTCTGCCTGCGGATACTCGCTCGTAAACCTACCTCTTAGAAATATCTCATCCCACGAATTCATAACCAAAAATCACTTTTTATACAATAATCCTTTTCTTTTATATAATAACTCATATAGTACCTCTTAGTAACTCTTTTCTCTATAATGCTTGCTTTATAATCTTTACAGAAGTGTACCACCGGTGTAGCGCTGAAAACAGAGTAGAACCTGAGAATGTAATAGTAAAAAAAAACAAAAAACAAAATAAAGAAACAATAAAGATAAAAGAAACTCAAAAGAATCATTTCTCTTCTTTTTTTCTCTTTTTCTTTCCTTCCATTCGTGTTGCGATTGCAGCAAGGATTGCTATTATAATTAATGCAATTACAATCGCAGGGAAGACAAAGGTCATGCATTCTGTATTACCTTGAGGCACTGATTTTACAGGCGTTTTTATAGACGCTGAAATAGATTGCGGCGATTCGTTTGGTGTTGAATCTATCGCAGATACTTTGTAGAAATAATACTTTCCGCGTTCCAAGCCTTTATGCGTGAATGATGTAACATTCTTATCTACAGTCGTAAGAACTTGGAATGAGATATTGTCATTGCTCCAGTATATCTTGTAACTTACCACATCATCGTCCGGGCTTGGAGTCCATCTTATAACAACATCGACGCTTTCCGCATCCTCGCTCGAAACAAGAGCAACTCTTACATTCTGAGGCGTCGAGGGCGGCGTGATATCTCGAGGAATTGCAGATACCCTGCTTGCACTTTTTCCTTCTATATTTTGCGCATTTACTGGAACTACTTCGTAATAATAAATAACGCCCGGTTTCAAGCCCGTATGTGTATAGTTCGTACTTGCAGTAGTCCCAACTAACTGAAGAACACCCGAACTGCTATTCGTGCAGTATATCCTATAATAGACAATATCCGCACCCGCGCATGGGTCCCAAGACAATATAAGAGAATAACCTGTTCCAGGGTCTCTTATCTGCAAGCCAGTTACATTTCCAACTGACGAATCTCCAGATAATATCTGTCCCGAAACTTTTTGCGATGGCGGCGATTCTTTATGCGAAAAATTATCCCAAGCCGTAACATAATAGTAATACACCTTTCTATCGCTCGGTTTATCAATATACTTATATTCTGAACTCCCTTTTGTAGCAGGCACTCTACCCACTATTTCATACCCAATATAGAGCATTTCTGACCTGTATATACGATATTCTGATACTTCAAAAGTTCTGCTTTTGCTCCACGTAAGTTCAAGACCGCTCTCTGTGGGATTTATTCTCACGTTCTCAGGCGGCGCAACATAGGTATTTCCTGTAAATACCTCATCTGAATTTTCTGACTTATGTCCCCCACTATCAACCGCTTTCACAACATAATAGTACGACCCCGATACGATATCCTCGTAATCTGTCCAAACAACAAACGCAATTTCTTCGTAGGGTCCCCCTGGCGTCGTGCTCCTATATACAAAATACCCAACTACATCGCTTTCCAGGCTTGGATTCCAGGATATTAAATAACCATTACTACTTGCCGTAAGATACATTCCCGTAGGCGGCAAAGGCTCTAAATCAGGGACTGCAAACCTGAACTCATCTGATTTTTTACCTATCGTACCAAGGTCATCGACTGCTGCAACTGAATAATAATATGTATTGTTCTCAAGCGCAGTTGTATCTATAAATGAAAGTTCTGTAGTATTGCCAATTGGATTACTCCCTGTTGCGTATGATGCCCTGCGGTATATTATGTAACTTTGCGCACCTTGGACTCCAAGCCATGTGATTGTAACGTTTCTCTCAGGCATGGATACATTTAATCCGCTCGGCGCTTCTAAATTCGGTAAACCTACAATCGCAGATACTTCTGCAGATTTCGGCGATTCGTTCGGAACTTCGTCAAATGCTGATACTGAATAAAAATAAATCTTCCCCTCAGGTAGATTTGTATCGTTATAAAATAACTGTCCTACAGGAACTGTGGCGATAATTCCCAAGCCTTCATCTGCTGACCTTCTATATATGTTATAACCCGCAATATCGCTATTTGCACTTTCTGATACTCTCCAACTAAGGTTCAACCCAAATCCATACTCTTTTCGAATTGTCAAGTTCTCTGGTGTTTGCGGCGGAACACTATCTTTCGGTATCCCATAAACCTCTTCTGATTTCGCACTTTCTCCTTTTGAATTTTTTGCACTTATTCGATAATAATAAGCAACCCCATCTTCCAGTCCCGTATGTAAGTAAAATTTGTTCTTTGTATTTGCTAAAAATCTATATTCTCCACCTGAAGCATTCGAAATATATACATTGTAAGATTCTGCAATTCCAGTAGAAGGTCCTAAGCCATCTCGCCAACTTATATTCAATGCATTCCCCTCGGGTACTACCGTAACAACAACATTCGCAGGTATCGGCGGCAAGCCGCTTATGTCAGGTCCCGAAACCTCGTTACTCACTCCTATATTTGGAACTTCATCATAGGGACATACTACATAGTAATATACAATCCCCGGAAGAATGGTACTATCGCAAAACGATATATCGTATTTCGATACATTAAATTCTGTATCATACACTCCCGAAGAAGTACCTCTTTTTATGATTATACCTTGCAGGTCTGAATCTGTAATCTTTTCCCATTTAATAAGAACATATCCTTCGCTAGAATGGTCTTCTAAATACACTACCGTAGGTTGCGGCGCAAGCGAATCCGCAGGGGTTGCAAATACCGCATCTGTCTTTTCTGATTCTATCGAACCTTTATAACAGGTAAGCGAATAATAGTAAGTAACACCATCTTGCAAATTCGTATCTTTATATCTTGAATTCGTTCTGTTATTAATTTGAGCCACAATTTCGAAATTCACATTGTCTAACGCACGATATACCTTATACCCATCTATATCCTGATGTGAGACCTGCCAAGACAGATTAAGCGCATTCCCTTCAGGACACGTTGATATTGAAACATCATGAGGAGGTTCCAGGCCTATGAATGTTATCGAAACTTCATTCGAATTCGCCGAATAATTTGGCACTTCATCGTATGCGCAAATCACATAAAAATAAGTTCCAGGAACAAGATTTCTATCTACATAACTCAAAACCTGTGGATTGTTTATATTTGCAATTTCTTCATATGGTCCGCCTGATTTTCCCGAACGCATAATCTTATACCCTTTTAAGTCAAGTTCTTTTGGCATGCTCCAAGTTAAGTTTACAGAATAATCATCTCCTGAAACAGCCTTAAATTTTTCAGGAACGCTCGGCGCTTTCCCATCTCCTAAAGGTTTACCTGAACCTTCTGCACTTTCTCTTGATATTATAACAAATGGGTCGTTCGGAGGTTTCCCAAGCCCTTCGATTGTTTCTACAACATATGTATATCTCTCCCCATCAGTCAAATTGTATTCTTCGTCCCTAAATGAGGTTTCTCTCTTATCGAATATCTTTGCAACTACGCTGGTCTCGCTCCCTTTCTTACGGCTGATTTTATAATAATAGAAAGGAGAATCCTCAGTATCGACATCTTCTGTCCAATTAACTATAAGCGCACCGTCCATGCTTGTTACTGACACAGGTCCAGGATTTACTATTCGATTTTCGTAATCTCTATAGTCATAATCTCTACCATCACAATCTATATCATAATCTCTATCGTCGTAATATCTTACATCCATCTTTCTTAGATTGCTCTTCTTTTCATGCATTCCTTTTTCTTCTATAGAACAAAAATATATATTCAAACTTACAATGCATAACACAACACATAAAACGCAAAAGAGTACCCCACTTCTTCTAATCCCCCATCCATTCATGGATTCACGCCTCAATTAAAATATTGCCAACCCAAGCCCTTAAAAATCTTCTTTTCACACTTCGCAGTACCGCTTAAAGGAGCGCTTAAGTATTGCTTATTTGCGTGAACTTATTCACATAAAGAAACCGCCATTATTTTAATTCCAATCTTTTAATCTTTTAATTCTACGCCATCAATTGTTGGTAGCATGTTTCACGGCATTATAAGACATGCTATAGGACATGCGACAAACTCTAATTATATTCTATATAATAAATAGTAGGCACGCTATTATGCACGCCAGCAAAACCGTGATGTTTAAGTATATGTATGTTATTGGGGATTTCACGGTATGCCCAGGAATCTAATAATGAAATGTATATAAAACGAATAACTAAGTCAACCTGCAGCCTAACATATGGTTAATTATAAACCTAAATCAAAATTGGGTTGATGTGGTTGGCTTGGGTTAGATTTCTGCATGCCAAAAGAATAACTGGAAAAAGCAAATCGGTGATGTGATGGCACTAAGACAGAAAGAAAGACTGAATGATGAGCCAGCAGATAGAACGACTAAGGAGAAGAGCTCATCGGGGAACGCCATCTCAACAGGAATTAAAGGACTTAAGAACAACCAATGGCTAAAAGAGAATTGGTGGGTCATGGTAATGCTCATCATATTCTTTGCCATCGGCGTATTCTTGAGAGCCTATTTCTATTGGGATGTCGCGGTTGTGGACAATGGCTTTCTCCTCACTGGTAACGACCCCGATTATCACAAAGTTGTTATCGACGGAGTACAGAAAACACATCACCAGCCTCAAATAGACCCTGCTATGAACTATCCATTAGGTGGCTTGGACCATAACCCTGCACTATTCGAATGGTCTGTTGCTCTATTAGGGTATATATTCGCGCCTTTCTTCGGCGGTGATTTGGCACTTGCAACCTGGTATGTTTTCGAGATGTCGCCTGCATTCTGGGGCGGTATGCTCGTATTCCCTGTCTATGCACTTGCACGAGAAATGTTCGGCAAGAAAGCAGGTATTTTAGCTGCATTTCTTATTGCAACTATGTCAAGTAACATCGAAAGGTCTGCCGTCGGATATGCTGACCACGATGCGTTCGTTCTATTCTTCATTGTGCTAACCTTCTTCTTCTTCATGCGTGCACTAAAGGAACTCAAACTGAACAACTACGTTGCTGATTGGAGAAAGATGCACGAAATTAGAGATGGTTTTGCAAAATTATTAATCGACAACAAGGTCTCTATTGGTTATGCTCTTATGTCAGCAACCGCGCTTACAACTGTTGCACTTGCCTGGAAAGGTTTCCCATATGTCATGGTCATTATGGCGTTCTATTTTGTTATCCAGATGTTCGTTAATGTATTCAAGAAAGTAGACTCTTTCTCGACCTTTGTAGTTACCACATTTGCACTTGGCGTACCACTTCTGCTAATATATCCATACTATTACGCAGCAGGGTTCTTATCGCCTTGGTTCAAAGACCCGATTTATGTATTCCTTGCAGTCTCTATCCTCGGAATATATATGAGCACCACTAGAGATTCTCCCTCGATAGTATCCATGGGTGTTCTTGCTGCTATTATTGCCGCAGCATACGCAGTTGTGCATTTCCAATTCCCAGCAATCGAAAAAGAACTTATCTCAGGCATGGGTTACTTCGTGCAGTCTAAGATATACGAAACTATTGCAGAAGCACAGCCTTCTGACTATTCTAGATTAGTATTCTCGTTCGGTATCGCCACATTCTACGTTGCCATAGTCGGTGTTGCTTACTTGCTATACAAATATCCAAAAGACCAGCAGGAGCATTCTCTATTCATGCTTGTCTGGGCAGTTGCAGGCGTTTACATGGCTCTATCTGCAGTCAGATTCATGGCAAACGCAACTCCACTTTTCGCAATCCTTGCCGCTTGGGTTACTTACGAAGTTGTAAAAAGTATAGACTATCGTTCGTTCGTAAGAGCATATAGAAGCATGTCAGGCGGAGGCAGGTTCAATGCGCTGAAAAAATCGCTCAAGCCAATGCATGTCCTCGGGGTGCTTTTCGTCGCAGGGCTTGTTATTATACCTAATGTTTACTACGGCTTGGACGCTGCAATCCCATACGAGAACAAGAAAGAATTTGATAAGAAGATTTACGAATCTTTCCCAGAAGGTGATGTGTTCGGATATCATGTAAGTATGAGACCTCCTAAGGATAAATACAATGTATCTGAAAGGAACCAGTTATGGTATCTGGGTGCCTTTGGAATGAGCATGCCACAAGATTACTGGGTAGATGGTCTTAGATGGCTTGCTGAACAGGATAACCAATCTGAACTTATGCAAAAACCTGCTTTTGTATCCTGGTGGGACTATGGTCATTGGGCAAGACATATGGGCAAACATCCAACTGTATCTGACAACTTCCAGGAAGGTGTGCAGATTTCAGGTAACATGATTGCAGCTCAGAACGAAAGCCAAGAGATTGCATATTATATCGTAAGGATAGTAGAATCAGAACCTACAAGTGCAGGTATGCGCGAAATACTTTTGAAATATCTCGACGAAGACAGCGTGAACAGGCTCGTTGACATATACAAGAATCCATCAAAATACAAGAAGGAAATACTTGCAGACCCTGATTTTTACACTCCAAGAACAAAAGACTTGTCTAACGAAAATGCAAAGTACGTGGCATCTGCAATGCTCCTTTCACACAAATTAGATGTGGATAAACTTGCAGAACTTTACCATGATGTATGCACTTACACAGGATACAGCATAAGATATTTTGCAGTCGATTCAAGACTATTCCCATTCAGTGCAACAAACACTGGTATTTACTATGCACCTATAAAATTATCAGACCAGAACATAGATGATTTCATGGTTGTTCGTGCAGTATCTGAGAATGGTATCGAATATCCCCCAGACGACATCCCTGCAGGTGTTAAAATCGTAGATTATAAACTCATTTACAAAGAACCATTCTACAATTCTATGTTCTACAAGACATACATAGGCTATTCTGGAAATGACTTAAGCATGGGCGATGCTGGCATACCTGGGCTTGGAGGTCAACTTGCACAATATGCACCTATGCAAGGCTGGATGATGAAACATTTCAGAATTGCATATAGAACCGCATACTACAATCCACACAACTACACAGATGTAAAGAACCATACAGAAGACTGGAAAGCAATATCGTATGAAAAAGCAAATGAACTTGATAAAAATGGAGATTCGCTTGTTGATGATGGAGATGGTGTAGTTGATAGACGAGGCGGATTATATCAAGGCGTGTTTATACTGAAATACTACGACGGCGCAATCGTTTCAGGTAGAGTAATGACTGAAGATGGAAAACCAATTGCAAATGCAAGGGTAACATGCTATGACGATTCAGGTCTTGAAGGCGTAATACCTGGCATACCTCACGACTCTGTGCGTACAGACGAAAATGGTAACTACTCTATAATCGTTCCCTATGGCAATGTAACTTTGATTACAAGTGTAGGTGGCTTGGATACCACGAATCCAATGTCCATGCTTCTTATGATGGAATCAACGCCTCTAAACTCAACGAATGTAAACGTAACAGACGACCAAGCCATGAGAAGAACAAAATCGCTTAATCCAGATGGAACACCTGATTGGCAAATTAAGAAAGACATAGTGATAAAAGCAGGCTCACTCGAAGGTAAAATATTCTTCGATAAGGACGCAAATAACGAATTCGATGCTGAAGTCGACGAACTAATAAATGCAAATGCATCATCGATAAAATTGGTAAGCACCAATGGATATATAACAAAAGAACCATTGGCAAACGAGACTGCGAATGGCACATACAAGTTCGAGCATGTGATTTTTGGCTCATACAAATTTATACTTAATTACAAAGGTCATGAGATAGAGTTCGGCGACTCAATCTCTATAGAAAGCGATACTACCACTACAAAAGACATATACTTCCAACCTGCCTCAATTAGCGGCGCAATTGAGCATCAGAACGGAACGTTAGCAAAAGGCGAAACTGTAAAACTCATAGACAAAGCAAATAACGAAGTAATAGAAAAGAAGACAGACGAGAACGGCACTTTCGAGTTTACTAACCTACTGCCTGGGAATTATACTGTTTATGTGAGTGTACCAGGGTATAAGGAAATTCTGGAAGATAGGATGCTTGCGGCAGGAGATAATCAATCAGTAAATATAACATTAGTCCAAGCCTCAACTGTTACAGGCATCTTATCATTAGCAAACAGTCCACTCGAAAATGCAAGGATTGAGTTCAGATCAAATTACGATGGAAGCATAGTAAATGTATCTATTACAAACGAGACAGGTTCGTACAGAGCAAGACTTCCAAAAGGAAAATACACCATAACCTCAAGATATACAAAGAATGACGAGAACTATATACTACTTGATGAGATAGAAGTTGATGGGACCACGCAGGAGATAGAAAAGAACCTTGAGATGCAACGTGCCGTTAAAGTTAACGGTTATGTCTACTATGATTTCATACCAAATGGAAAGATTGACTACTCGGGTGCTGGAACTGAGAGCGGAAGTGAGGTTCTATCGAATGCACAAGTTGAATTCGAGACACAAACCGGTGCTTTGATGAAAGTGCCTTCAAATTCGACGGGTTATTATCAGATATATCTTCCTGCAGGTCAATATACCTTAAGAGCCAGCGTAAAAGTCGGTGGAATCGATTATTCGTATATGGATTCTATAAATGTAGAATCACAACCTATTACAAGAGATATATCAATGCAGAAAGCAGTTCGAATTTCAGGCTCTGTCTATTATGACAAAGACAAGAATAAAGAAACTAACGATTTCGATAGTAAGATAGCAAATGCAAGAGTTTCATTCGTAGATTCTGCAGGGAGGAGCATTTCTACATATACAGGCGAAGGGATTGATGCAGGGTTCTATGTTGTTTATCTCCCACCCGGAAGAATATACACTGCGGTAGTCGAAAAAGAAGGATTCGAGACATTGCACGAATATCTTGATATAATAAACGAGAACAAGACAGTTGACCTTTATGCAAATGCACGAAATAGAACCATAAGTGGAACTTTATGGTACGATACAGATAACGACGGGACACTTGATGAAAATGAGATATTGCAAGGAACCCAGTTCTCTGTTAAATTCGAACCTCTCGAGAATAGTGGCGCAATTTCCGCAGAGGCAATTTCTGATTCATCTGGAAAATTCACACTTGCAGACGGAATTTCGCCTGGAATCTACTCTGTGGTATGTTCAAAACTTGTGCAAGAGAACGGAATTTATGTAAAGTACATCTATAACGAAACAGTGGAGATAATTCCCTCAGATGAGGAATTTGTATACAACATGAGCATGATAAGAGGGATTAAAGTTACAGGAAGTGTAAAGTCCGAGAATCAAGTTGTGCAACCTCAAATGCCGGTAACCTTCTGGGGCGAGAAGACATACGAGACTGTTTCAGACGGCTTGGGCAATTATGAGATTTATGTGAAACCAGGTGAATATTCAGTATGTGTATATGCCACGCCCACTACGCCTATGAGTTATGTTCACTGCTCTAATGTTACGATAACAGAATCTACAACATACGATATAATCCTTGAACAAGGAGTTAGGGTTTCAGGCGATTTGGTATACGAAGAAGATATCTCATTCTACAACGCAGAAGTGATATTTGCCTCAAGTGGTAAGATGAAAACCACAACTGACATAAACGGGCATTATAGCATGTTGGTACCTCCGAATAGAAATTACACTATTTATGTTGATTACGTAAGGAACGAGACACACGAACATGATGAGGGATTCGAGCAGTTTACTGTAGCATACAGATATAACAACTGGTTGAATGTGGGTAATTTATCGATATACGACAATGACCTTGAATTGACAAGATACATAAAAGTTACAGGTTCGTTATACTACGATAAGAACAACAACGAAATTATGGACGAGGGAGAAGGTAAGCAAGCATACATAAACTTCAGCGTTCTTGGAACAAATAAGATAACTGTATTCGGAAATGGAACTTACGAAGTCTTCTTAGAGGAAGGAAAAGATTACATGGCAATAGTTGACATTCCGGGATTTGTATCATCAGATGCAAGTTGGCGAATTAATCCATCTGCGCATTCGAACACTCTCCACCTAAAACTTACTGCCTTACCTGTAAACCTTGTTGGTCATGTTTATGTAGATTATAATGGAAACGATGTTTACGATACAGGTGAGGAAGTATCAGCAAAACTTGTTCTTAAGAAGATTGGGACAACGCAGGAAAATGTGCGAGAAGTAGGTACAAATGGCTCTTACGAATATAATTGGCTAAATACAGGCGAATATTCAGTATATGCGGAAACAGGTAAGATTAATGGCAAGTGGTATGCTCTTATGGATACATATACACTTGAGCCTAGTGCAAATACGACTACATATAATATAAAGTTAAAACAGGCAGTCCATTTGATAGGTGATATCTTCTACTATAACACGAGAGGAGAACAATACGCGCCTGAGAACATAACCTTGCACTTTGTTGGCTTGGATAACGATTATACCAAAAGCATAACCTGCAACGAATCCTATGAGATTGTGCTTTTAGACGGTAAATATAACATAACAACAAGATACCAAGCCTTCGAAAATAATGTAAATATTTCGTACTACTACATGTTCGATTTTGAAATCAACTCGAGTGTAGACGGGATTGAAAAAGAGATGAATATTGGCTTGGAGATGCAGACAACCTATGGGATAGTTCTTACACTACTCGATAGTGCACAGACATTGCCATCGACAGGGGGTATGGTAGATTACAGGGTAAGTATAAAGAACGATGGTAACTTAGCAGGTAACTTTACAGCATCTGCGTTTACTTCAGAACCTGGCTGGAAAGTCTCGATTGCGCCCACTAAACTTTGGATACAGAGCGGCGCAGAACAGATTGTAGTAGTGTCAATAATAGCACCAAAAGATGCAAAAGTAACACATATGCCGATTACACTAAGAGTAACTTCGGACGATTCTCCATCGACTGTAAAATCGTTGGAGTTGCCTGTAAATATAGAACAAGTATATGATTTAAGCATAACATATGATAAAACAAAGAATCCGCCGCAGACAACAGGTAATGGAACACAATACACCATAGAACTAAAGAACAAAGGTAATGGAAACGACCAGATGAACATTTCAGTTGACCCGAACATTCCTCTTTCGGGCTGGAAGATTGAGATTTCAGAACCTAATCCGCTCGTTCCTGCAAACAGCACTAAGACAATTACAGTAATATGCACGCCACCTATGGCATATAAGGATAAAGTTCCGACGATAAAACTTACGCTTATAGCAAAATCAAGTTCAGGAAAGACTGCAACTGTTGAATTCCCCGTAACACTTGCAAATCTTAGAGTAGGCACAGACGACGTAAAGATTTCGCCGTCAGAAGCAGGAAAGAAACCGTTAATAGGCGCGCCTGGATTTGAACTTTGGATGGCTGTGTTCGCAGTTACTGTGCTTGTAGGCTTGGCGGCTTGGTCAAGAAGGAGGGATATACTATGAAACGCGTGAACTCTGTTAAAGTAAATGGTAAGGTCAATGGTCTTAAGATTCTCCTACCAATATTCGCGTTTTTTGCGCTCTTGATGCTGTTAATAGTATGTGCAACGCCTGCATTTGCGAATAAGCAGGCGCCACCTGACAAGAACGTAGAAGACAACAACTGCAACTGTCATACCACTGATAGAAGTTCAGATGTTACAGTTGAGATAATAGGTCCTGGTAAACTCGTTGCAGGTAATAACGCAACCTATACTGTAAATATCTACTATACTGGAGATAAAGAGATATACAAGAACAATACAAAATATGGTTTTTCCGCGGAACTTGATGGAAGAGACCTTCGTGAAGCAGGACTGTCAAAAACCGGCGAAGACAATAAACAGAAATACCTTACACATGACGACTATTTTGGTGGTGTTTCGCCAAACAGAACATTCCAGTTAGAAGTTTGGGCTGCGGACAAACCACAGACAATGAAACTCAATGTAGTTGGATTTGTTGCGAATAGCGACGACAAAGATACAGGAGACATCTGGAACAGAAAGACAAAGGTCATCGAAGTAGTGCCGAAAAACACAATATACATAAATGTAACAGTAAGAAATTCTGGTGAAGTCCCTGCGCAGAACTTCACTGTTTCGCTCTATATTGATGACAAGTTTATAACAAGTGAAACAATCAATGAAATACCTCCAAAAGGCAAGTACAATGTAACCTTTGAATGGGACGCATCAGAAGCGACCCCAGGGGAACATAAGGCAAAGATTGAAATCGACGAAGGGAATACAGTTCCCGAATTAAGAGAAGGCTCTGAGAACACAATATACAAAACAATCTATGTGAAAGGATACGATACGCCAGATAAACGAACCGAGAAAGTATATATGTTCCTCGCAATACTATGCGGGATGATTGCAGGCACCGTCGCAATAGTACAGGTAAAGAACAGGCTGAGTTAAACGATTTTTTTATCTCTTTTTTAATAACATTTTTAATAACTTTTTTGTAATTTTTAATTTTATACCTTTAGTTTTATGCTGGTTTTATACTTTTTTATACTTTTAATTATAGGCAGGATAGCAGGGCGATACTAAATTTCAACATTGCAAGAAGAGAAACCTAATTAAAGATTGCATTCTATGAAAGAAAAGAGCAAGTAAGAAGAGCGTTCAAGTAAGAAAAGTAAAGATTATTTACTGTATAAGCCCTACGATGTGTGGGATTGCATGAAGCAGAAGAAAAAGAAAGTTGAGAAGAAAACATCCTGGGGCTCTATTGCGCTTGCTGTTGGAATTGTAGCCATTCTGATAATAACTACCTTCATAGTATTATTTGCAGGTTCTCCGAGCAATAATGAAACGAAATATTCTGCAGAGGTGTCATATAAGACAGTCAAAGATGAGAATGACGAGGTAAGAACGAACTGGACTATTCTATTTACAAGGATGCCGTCTGATGGCTTGGGGGCTTGGAACGAACTTGAATGGGCAATAAAACGAGCAAACGGTAAAAAATCAGAAATGCAACCATTCATGCTTATCACAACCTCGAAGTGGGAATTGAGAGATACGGGTCCGGGTGGGATGCCAGATTCTAAACTGGGAAATGAGGACAAAATCACTATTCGTTCAGACTACTTTAATGCGGATTTGCTTATAGCACATGGAGATATATTCATAATCTACGAAAAAGAAGGAGAGAGTAAGATTATGGAAATCAAACTCGAATAAATTCTTCGAATGACTTCTTACTCAAATAAATTTGTTCATCTTTTTTTCATCTTTTTGTTTTTTGTAGAAGCAAAGAAAATAGAGAAAATAAGAAAAGAAATAACAAAAATAAAAAAATAGAATTACAAAGTCATTTACAAAGTCCTTTCGAACAACCCTTGCATAGTGTGTCCCAAGCCGTCGTTTGCCGAGAAGGTTGCAAGGACATATCTTTCAGATAGACTTCCATCCTCGTTGTAGTCCTGCATCACAGGGAAGAGCGGAGATATTGTAGATGGCAGGTTCGCATCTAGAGTTGCAGTTCTTTCGTTAGTTATGTTCTGGAAACTCCAATATACAGTCTCATAGTTAGAGCATTTCAGACCGTTTTCCTTCTCGTTAGGTTGCCATGGGAGCGACCCATAGGTTGTCATGTGTAATTCTGGATTGCCCAGATTATAGACAATCGACCTTATGTTGTTAATTAACCACACAACGAAATCATAGGATAGTTTCGAAGATGGGTCCTTCATGTGCAAGGTGTATTTCTCAATACTGCCGTCTTTTCTTGTTATCTCGAAAGATATGCCTTGGTCCTGTGGCGAGCCTGCACCGCTTTCGTACGCGTCCGCAGCCTTTTCAAGCCATCTCTGCAAGAAGGTAATCAGCCATTCGGTCGTAGGTGCTTTCAGAAATTCTGTCTTCAAAGCAGATTTGTCGCCTGCTACAGTTGCAAGATTGCCAAACAGACCTACTTTTAGAGTAACTGTCTCGTTAAGATATGGTAAGTATATGCCTGTTAAAGTCTCGCTTGATGATGAATCGTATGTGATAATGCTTCCCGGATAGTCTAAGGTAAGGTTGAACTTCCTCGTTACATTATCTGGATAACTGTTTTCAGGATGAGACCTCATTATTTCATACACTCCTTTCATGTGCAAGTTACCAGGCGATATTGTAAACTCGGTCGTCTCGAAATGATATTTCTTGAAATTACCAATCTTGAACTTGCCCGTCGCAGTAAGACTCGAAGTATCAAGGTCATATGTATAATCATCGTCTTCGAAATGCACGCTCGGACTACCTGTTAAGCCACTTACTGTAAACTTATCTTTACCAGATACAAGACTATAGAAGTCGAGTTTCAAACTATCGCCAACAATCTCCTCAACCCAGCCGTTGCTGTGTTTGAACTGAAGCAGGTTCAATGGCGAAAGTTCAAGATTCGATTCGAGTAGTGGCAATTCTTCTACTATAGTAGGCACATTCAAGTCAAGCAATGCGCCCCAATTCCCATTCTTTAACTTATCATACAATTCTGTAAAGTAGTTCTTTACATTCTCGAACCAGCCCGAAATCTCGCCCGCAAGTGAAGAAATCCAAGCCTCCATTTCCGATATCGGGTCGCCTAGGATTTTATCAAAGTTCTTATACATAAGTGCTTTAGATACTGCAGCAAGATGTCCGCCGAAGCCATCGGACTGTGCAAGGTTCAAGATTTCCATAGGCGATACAATCCCATCGTTTATCGCATGGATCAACTGCACATTTCTTGATATGAGATGGTTAGGAAGTTCCGCGACGTTATCTACCAAGCCGTATTGGATATCGAATATTATATCGATGTAATCTTTGAGATATTCAATAAGTTCGTTGAGAGGTTCGGATATAAACATGGGTCTAGGCTGTGCAATTCCCCAACCAAACAATTCAAGAACAGGCTGCAAACCACGAGAACCTGCATCTTGATGTGGCTTGGTAACGTGGTCGTATGTGCCTTTATCGTATTTCCAACCAAACAGTTCAGGCTCGTCAAATTCATGATACCAATAGTAATCAGTTGCCTTCTGACCATCGAACAAACCAAAGTACTGCCTTGTCATCTTGTATTCCACGCCCTGTATTTCCCAGCCTGTATATACTACAAGCGGGAAGTCAAATTCGAACCTGGATATGTAATCATAGTTTGTCTCTTCGTGCTCCTGTCCTTCACCATGCACAACTGATAATCGTTCTGTCGTCGTTTCCAACTTTATGAATCCTGATGCACGCACATAACGCCAATGTGTTTCAAAGGGCGCACGAGACATTGAGTATTGCATCATAGAATTGTGCATGTTTCCATTTGCAAGCATCGCTCGGTCTTTCGAAATCTGTGTTGCCACGGTATCATCTTGGGCATCAACAAGATGTATTCCATACGGCGCGCTATCTATCTCGGGCGCTATGGTCCAATTGATATACTTCTCAAGTTTTACATTAAATAAATTGTACAACGCCTGCGGGTTATCTTCGCTTTGCGTCTGCTCTATCTCGCCCACTTTCTCTTTCATGAAGGTCTTGTTAAATTGCGAACTCGTCTCGTTCCCTTTCCACATATCGTAAGGTTCGTCTACAACTGTATATATCTGATATTTCGCATTGATTAAGTCTGCATTGTCCTGGATATGGTCTTTTACTTCATTTCTGATTATATTGTCAAGCCAGCCTTTATTCTCATACAAGCCCGTTCCTCTAAGATGCGTTAGGTCATCTATTACACCCATCGTATTTATCTGCCAAGCATCTGTGCCCGGAACTGTGTATTTCTCAGTAGATGCCATGTCTGTTGAGCCTGGTTTTATTCCTCCTACTGTTGCGGTAATGAAATTCGTAAGGTCTCCACCACCTGCACCTGCTGCCTTTAGTCTTGCAACAGAATCAGATATCTTCTGCCCTTTATCGTCTGCAACTGTTGGCTTGGAGTCGTCGATTTCACCGCCAAGTGCCCAGCCTAACGCTCCCCCGTCTGGCGTTCCCTTATATGTGCTTCCAGAAACTGCAGGCTGGATATTTTCGAACCAGAGCCACATAGAAAGCGCTTCGAATGGGTCCCAGATTGTATTAAGTGGTCTGCCGCTCTTAAGTTCGCTTGGTATTTTCCGATAGTCGAGCCAATGGAAATACTTTGCACCCCACTCATCACTTATTATTCTCAATGGATTCCATGCGAAGAAGAGGAATGCTGTTAGTGGCACAAACCTCCAAGCCTGTAAGGACGTGCCATAGTCAAATGCAGATACCAATTTACCAAGCGTAGATTTGATAAATCCAAGTACCATGTCGCATACATCTATCTCAAATCCAAATATAGAAATTGATGTATCTAAGAAACAATTTATAAGGTCGCATATGATGTCCTTCAAATCTGCTGCTAATGCAATAAGGTCTATTATTATTCCCACTGGGACAGGTCCGATCCAAACCTTTGCAAGTTCTATCATATTCTTAATTCCTTGAATCTTGATAGTAATTTCAAATTGTGCAAAGAGTTTCTCATACAAAACCTGCATGACACAGTCCAAGCCGGATTTGTCAAGTTTATCGCCACCAAGCCCAAAGTTCGCCTCGAACTTCTCGCGTGAAACCATTCCTGAAATGAAACGCCACATCACTATTGGGAACACTCTTACGAAACTGTCGTTCAAAGCATCCTGACGGAAATTAAATGCCGTCGTGGTAGAACCCTTTTGATGAGGTATGCGCAGGCTCAAAATTGCATTTGCATAAGATTCGATTATGCCAACATAGGCGCTCAGTTGCAAACTGTTAAGGAAGTTCGTAAACGCTGTCTTTATATCTTGCCACAATTGTTTTATCGCCTCAATAATAACCTTGAACGAGTCCATTATTTGCTCGAATAGATTTATCACAGAAGAGCCTAGAGTCTTAATCTGCTGGAATACCTCTGTAATACTTTCTGCAATATCCCCTATAGAACCAAAGAGGTGTATGAACTCACCGAAACCTTCTATAATCCGGCTTGGACTACCCGAGGTAATGTCTGACATTGCTTCTCCAAAATCATTCATTAAATCGCTAATTTTCTGCTTTACCTCGCCAACTTTCTTGAATAGTTGATTTATGTTATCGACTACATTATTTATCGCTGCAATTATCTTATTCACTTCATTTGTTACTTTATTTAAGAACGAATTTACCGCATTGCATACATCTTGGATAAGTTGTATTATGCCCTCAAGAACATCTTTAATAAGTCTCGCAAATTCATTTACAAGTATCTGCATAGAACTTGATACTAGGTCGATTATCGATACAACGGTATAGAAAGCACCTTTTAGATACTCAAGATATGGGTCCCAGAGATTGTATTCTGCTTTTGACAAACCTGCGAATCCGTCGAGGAATCCCAAGCCAATCATCTTTACTTCCTGACTTGCGGACTTCTCGATGGTATCAAATGCCTCAAATATGAGGTCCATGGTCTCTTTTATTACATCATAGAGTTTTCCGCCTGGCTTGTTTGTCGAATCTTTAAACCATTGCTCTGAAGTATATGCGCCTTCATTTGTAATGAGCGCAGCGAAACATTTGTTGTATCCAACGTTTTGGTACTTAGTCATTAAGTTGTCAAGTCCTTCGTCAAGAAGAGAATCATCATCTGAAACATCGCTTATATCGTATATTTCGCTAATTGAACTCTTATAAGTTGTGGATTCGCTCTTTAACTTATTACCCATGTGGTCGAGCAACTGTCCATCGCCCTTAATTCCATCTGCTAAACTTGTTATTATATATTCTATTGTATCATAATATGCATCAGTGTAGTCAAGTGCTTTTGACTTTGCATGTTTTGCAACAAGTGATTCCTTTACTACATAGTATTCGTGTGTAACTGGAGGTATGAAGTCCCAGCCTGTGCTCCATTGGTTGTCGTTCGGACCAAACCAAGGCTCGAGGTCAACTCCAGGGAAACCATTTCTATCCGAAAAGTTGAATATGTTTTGATATGTTATTCTGTAAGGCTCTGGTCTATATGCACTAAGCGATATATCTGATAGAATTGGCACATTGATTGTTTTCTCTTCCTTATAGTAAGAACGTTCATCGCCGCCTATAAATGGAATTTCAGTATATGCCATTCTACCTATAATTAAATCTGCAGTTCTTACAGTATGTATGTAAATGCTCCAAGGTCTTGGGTCTGTGGATTTGTCCATCTTGTTCTGTCTATCCGAGAATAAGCAGTAGAATCCCCAAGCCAAGCCAACTCTTGGTCCCATCTGTGTAAGGTCAGGTATTTGAGACGCAAGGTCGTCTTGCATACCACCAATCACATCGTCTTCAGAACCTGCATTTCCTTCATCATCTTCCCACCGTCCACTTGTTTCGTTCCAATGATAGCCCTGTGGTTTTGGGTCTGAATATTTTGGGTCTCCGCCACTTCCTCCGGTCGTTCCACCTTTATCAAACCAAAGCCCCAAGCCCCAAGGCCAGAGTTTATTTATCTGTGCAGTCTCTCTATGATTACTAAGGAACTTGGGCAGGTTAAGCCATTCGAGGAATTTTTCAACCCAGCCCGTGAGTATTATTCCATACTGAACCTGCTCTTTCCTCATCTTCTTAACCATGTCCCAATTAACATAGTTTTCTTTCAAAACAGGGTCAACCCAATCGAAAGGCCAGAACAACTTAAGAAGGTCGATAATAAATTTATCACCAAACTCATATATTGCATTACCAAGAACCGCTGCAGTATCGATCTCGCCTTCCACGCCATCCATTGCAGTATATAATGCAAATAGGTCTGCCGCATCTATGAACCCAGTTTCAACGTAAGAATCGATTAATTCGTTAATTGACCTTCCTGCACCTTGCACAGTTTTAAGTAAATCAGATTTTACCCAATAGTCAGAACTTGAGGTCGTATCTGCGTAAGTCCTATATCTTCTAACCTGCTCAAGAAGGATTGCCAATTTTATTGCAAATTCTACATCAACTGGTTTTATTACTTCTTTTATACTCTTACCATCGTAAATTGAATTGTATTTCTTGCATCCAATACCAAGAAGTGCACGATATTGTGCAAGTGTCTGAACGACATATCTTACCATTCTTCCAACATCTGTCATTTCACCGAGATTATTGGCTTGGAAATCGTCGAAGGCGGTCTTAAGTAAAGGCAGGGGAATATATATGTTCTTGTCGAAAATTAGCACCTTTGTATATTGCGCGCCCGAAATCTTCGAGGTAAGTGTAAAAGAAACTTCACCTACTACTCTAAAGTAAAACACATTCCTTGTTTCCCCAAATCTATCTGACCTTCCTGTATTCAACTCTTTAGTTGATGAGCCTACGTTTATCGAGTAGGGAGTAGGCCATCTATTCATTTGTTCGCTAACTTCATAAACATCCTTTGTAGTCTGTTGTTCTGCCATAACAAATATCAGTTTCGATTGCACATCAACACGGTATATATTGCTCGGTCCAACCTCCATATCTTCGACTGTATCATCGAGATATTCGTAAAACCTCTCTTGTGTCAGAGGATTTATCTTTTCGAATTCAGGAGGTCTGTTTCCTGATTCAATAAAACATTCACGAATCACATCTTCTGCGATATAATATGCTTGCGCCTGAATGTCAAGTCCCAAATCTTTTGCAGCCCTTTCAAGGTCTTCTGCAGGTTTCTGAATTGAAAGTGTTTCTCTTTGCTGGTCAATCTGCGTTATATACGCTCCTGACGCAAGAGACATAATTAAAATCAAAACCGCAACGATCGAAAAAGGAACTCTAGCCCACTTATCCATTTTTGTTTTTTCCCACCTACCACTAAGCATAGCTCTCACCCGCCTTCACATTTTATTGGAAATCAGGAGTATATATAGGTTGCTCGATTTTTATCATTTATGAGTTAATATTTGCAATAAAAAATATCAATATATTTACTTGATTTCCCAAGTTACTTAGTGTTACTTTACTTGATTAATCCATTATTCACCAATGTGATATTAGGCTAATTAGGCTCCTTTTGGCTCTTTTTTGAAAAGGATTTTGAAAAGAAGAGTGCAAAATTTATATTACTAAAATACAATTATTTATCGATGGAAAGAAGTGCGCTGATTAACTTTGTCCGAGAAACGCTTGCAAAAGCAGGTTTCTTCGTTTCAGACCCGTGCAATACGCAGGGGATTAGTTTTGATATAATGGCAAGACGGGACGATTTATTACTTATAATAAAAGTGCTTGTAAATGTAGATGCTTATGGTAAACAACATGCACACGAGATTAAGGTAATTGCAAAGTTACTTAAAGGAACACCTTTGCTTATCGGAGAAAGGTCTGGACAAGGTGCTCTTGAAACTGGAGTTCTATATTTGAGACAAGGTATTTCATTAATATCTGCAAAAACGCTTGAGGAGTATTTCATAGAAGGAATCCCACCTTACGTATATGCTGCACATGGTGGCTTTTATGTAAATCTCGATGTAAATCTTCTAAAACAAATTCGAAAAGAACGAAAATTGTCTCTTGGACAGGTTGCTGAGGCTGCAGGGGTTTCAAGAAAATCAGTGCAGATGTATGAAGAAGGAGTAAATCCGACTGTTGACGTGGGTATGAGGCTTGCAGAGTTTCTTGAGAATAATATTCTACTACCTCTTCGGTTTGATAGACATCCAAAAGATAACGATAAAGAAATAACCGATGAGGATGCTCTTACTCAAATCGATGATGATGATGACCTTGAAAGTCAAGTGTTCAGACAATTGAATGGGCTTGGATATGAAGTAGTTCGTACGCAGAAATGCCCCTTTGATGCGCTCACAAGCGATGTAAAACTAACTATTCTTACAGGGATTGGAGAATACGACCCCACTACAAAGATGCGTGCAAAAGCAATGTATAACATTTCAAGAGTAGCAGAAAGACATTCTGTTTTTATTGTAAAAGAAACAAAAAGAAAGAACATAGAAGGTACGCCTGTCATCGGCATGAACGAACTTGGGAAACTACGCGAAACAGAAGAACTTTTAAAACTGATTTTAGATAGAAAAGTCCGTGTATGATGTATTCTTTTTTTCTACTTTCTTATTCAAAAACCGCATCCTTTCGTGCCTTTCCATTTTCGAGTTTTTTGATTTTTTTATTAATTGAGGATGAGATTTGGGATGATATTTGATTAATATAGATGTTGATGATGTATAATATATTTAAATTTAGGATGATATGAATATAGTAAGATATTTAAGGCGATAAGGCAAAGTATGGGGGGGATTATCATGAAGACAAGTAAAATAGCATGGTGGAAAAGGAGTGCAAGAGTGCCCTTTTCTCTTGTAGCGGTAATTATCCTTATGTTTTCGGTTGCAAGTATGGTGTATCTTTCGGGGGTTGACCATGAGCGTACTCGAAATGTAATCTCCAAGCCTGCACAGGACATTGAGCAATTGGGCAAAGATATTGGTCTTGATATTGCCGCGCAGGCATATTACATTGCAAACCTCGAGATAATAGAGAACACAAAAGACGATATGTTTCTTTATGACCCTACTTTTGAACTGATTAACAGTGAAGCACAGGAAGAGTTTGAGAAATATTTGAACGAGCAACTTGACGGGCATAAAGTAGGGACTAATAAGAATTACATCCTCACGATAGATAACTGGCAGTATTTTGTATTGATGGAACAGCAGACAACAAAAGATGTTTACGATAGGTCAATGTTTTCCACGCCATTTTTAGGTCCGTATAACATCATGCTAGGTGGCATCCAAGAAGTTGATACCAGACATTCTGCAGATGAGGGTATAACAAGACGCACGGTATATTTTAGGTCTGTAGGAGAAGTTACATTCACTCTTACAAATATAGTATCGGGTCATTCGTTAAAGAAGACTGTTGTTTTTGATAAAAATATATACTCACCACTTCCGCTCTTGAAAGCAAATTATGACGGTTATCAGGCGAATGCTGAGGGTGATACTGCAGAACTTGGCAGGCTTGTAAGGTATATAGTACAGACTATTGCACAGTATCGTGCACTCCAAGGCGTTGCATGTGGCGAATATGGGAATAGTCCGGAGCAGGACGTTAAAGATTTACTTAGCGAAAATGATGTTGTCCTTGCAATAAAATTAGCACTCTTGCTCGAACAGGCACGAAGATATCGCACTTTCGACGATGATTTTGCATCTTCGTTAATCCATTTTCCGTCTATTACCAGGCATTTGATTCACAGCCTGATGTATCAATATACACAATATGGTTTTGTAGATGCAGCAGACCTTTTTGCACTCTACAAAGGCTTGGATTTGATTAATTTCATTGATTGGACTGGTATTATGGGTCAGACAATATACCAGTTCTCAGACAAGTTCGTTTATGATTTGCTAAGACTCTTCTGGCCTGCAAGATGGATGGACCCAATTATATCAGAGCCTTTTGTTAATTGGACTGAGTTTAACAACATGCCCGATAATATCGTTTATGACATGCTCTACTTCTGGGTATGGAGATTTGTGGAATGGCTTGGATTGTCTCATAGGATAGAAGGTTTTTCACAGACCGCAAAGATTACAAAGATAAATCCCTGGACAATAGTATTTGCAGGGGGTGCATCGCCATCTTGTGGATGTGGTAATGAACAAACGATGTGGGGAAGATATGGATTATTATCGTCAAAGAATTCGCCAACAGAGGACCCTGGCGATTGGACTATGGATATTAGACCATGTAACATAGAGAATCTTGTAATAGGTCGGAATTCAGACCCTGAGAAAAATAAGTATAGTTACAGCCATCTTCCATTGAAGAGGTCAAAATATAGAGCAGACCCATTTGAGATAAGATATACCGCAGATACCTCCACTTGGGAAGCCCAATCTTGTATACCTTTGACATTCCAATATTATGTTGTTTATGATTCTCTTGTTGCGAAACATGCAAAAAGCGATACCAAGCCGTATCATGATACCTTAAAAGATATTCTCGAAGCAATCAACAGGTCAATAAAACATAAAGATGCGAATAATGAGGACGAAAGAGGATTAATGGACATGATGGCACGAAGCACAGGCATGGTAGATATGCTTGGTTTTACAGACCTAAATCCAAAAGATACAAAATCAATAATAGTAGAAGGCACGAATTGGTATTTCGATGATACCTTATCGCTCGGAGGTCAACTTGTAATATTCGAGACGCATGCGGCATCAAATAGAGACAATTGGTGGAAGAACGGCGCCTATAAGCAATCACATAATGACCCAAAGAACGAGCCGTACTTGCATGCGATTATTCAGGAGACAATCGACCTTGTTTATGAGGCTTTGTGGACCATTGAGAAGAGCGCATCGACAAATTGGGATTATAATGTTAATGCAATTTCAGAATTTTCAGATGTATGGCTACCTTATGGCGAGGCAGGAATATATACTGCAGTAACCGCGCTCGGCTTGGCACAGTCAAATCTAGCAGAGATTGCAAATGTTGCAAAACGGTTCCTTAAAGAAGGAGAAAATATAGTAACAGCAGGCGAAGTGCAGTTGAAGATATGCGATGATGATACTTCAAAATTAGGAACGATAGATGGAGAAATAAACTCAAATACGATTATAAACAACGCTGCGCGTCTTGCTTTGATAGAAAAAGAAGTTACAGATGGTGCTATAGGCTTGGATTTAGTAGGATATGGTGCAAGTCTCCTTGCTGGTGTCCAGATAGAACTGGATACTAGCACAAATGCGTTATATAGAGAATTAGGTATAAGATGGCCTAAAGAGAAACCGAATTCAAAGAGCGATACTTTCGATTTTAGGAAAGATGCGTTAATAGATGCATGGATAAGGGCTATGGAAACGATAACTCCGAGACTTATTTATCAAGATAAATGGTGGAATGGTATAAAATACAAATTTACAGTTCCCCTAGTGTTTGTTGAAATTGGGTGTGCGCCATGTGGATTTATACCAAATCAAGCAAGAGAAGCAGAACTTTTGTTCCCAATGGCAGCATTCGAAGAATGGGCGCTATTCAGTATGGGTGAGATAGACCCGTTAAAGGCAGTAAGCAAACATGTTAAGAATTGTATAAAGTCTAAAGTTGACAAGAATCTAAACGACCTTAAGGATAAAATTTCGCCACTTCTCGATAAAATGGACGATAAGACTGGAAACAATCACAACGCCAAGCCTTATACTGAAGGTTATGACCAGGCAGATGGTAAATTCTATAATTTCGTAACAGATAAAGTTGGGAAAATAGTAAAACAGGATATAACCACTTTAGCGACGATATGGATACCATATATGCTATGCAATGAAACAAGGAATCATATACTTAATTCAGCAGATTTATCGAACATAGTCTATTGGTTATCTACGAATACGACTAATTTAACAGGAACACAGCCTACACCACCATCGTATGAGTTCTGGAAAGGTCCGAAAAACGATGCTGAGTTTAACAAAACGATAATGAACGAATCATGCATAATTAAACCCTTAACCTTATTCGGATTGCTTGGTCTTGAAGTGAATGCAAAAACAGGAAATCAAGAGGGGAATGTAACAGGTATGCACCTTGCAGATGCTCAAGATGATACTATGTTCTATTCGTTAGCACAGGCTCCGTTTGAAACCAGATGGAATGTATCTGCAAAAGGGAAGATTGACCTTAAGGTAACGACCTATCGATTATCAGTTCCTTTAATGCCTGAGAATTCAGGTAGCCACGTGGAAACATACTATAATTATACAGTTAAGTTTGATTTCAATTTTCCAGTTGTGGTCTATACATCTTGGAATTTAACCGGAGTAAACTATACGCGTTCGAGAAGTTATTGGGGATTGATGGATAAGGACAATTACTATTACAAAGGGAACGGCTTTGCAGACAAAATAAAACCGTTCTTTGTATCGTTGCCTATTGCAAGGCTCAACGATGCAATAAAGATGACTGTAGATTGGATACTCGATGAACATTACAAACTAACAGACCTTACATGCAATATATTAGACGAAATAATGGAGAAAGACCTGCAACTTGTAGATGCGATTTCAGATACCATATCACAGACGGGTTTGTTGTTAAAACAAGCCTCGAAGGATGATAACTACTTGGCATATTTGAAGACACAATGCCAGGAACTGCTAAAAGAAGATGGCTGGAAAGGTGGCGCAAATGGATACATTAAAGACAGGTTCAACATGTCATTCTTTGCAGTGTCAAACTTCACCATGTATCCAAATAACGAAGATTGGTTAAATGTAACAATCGAAGATATGAACGATTTTAACTTTTCGCTAACCTACGAATATGTGCGTGAGAATCCTACGGTTGTATATGGAGATGTTGACCTTGTTTTTGTGGTGGATACCTCGGGGTCTATGTATGATGAGATGCAGTTGATATACAATTCTATCGAAGACGTGAGGAACGAATTGGAGCCTGAAGTGGATTTGCAATATACAGTCTATTTGGTAGGAGCAGGTGCATGCTCACATTATGGATTTGGTAACGGTGCAGGCTCACTTCCACATTGGTATGATATAGGTGTAGGTGTCTTTTCTGGCTCGCATTTTCCGGGATATACACCATCAGATTATTATAGTCTCGATGATCTCTTTTCGGGCAATCTGCTTACTATAAATTGGGACGCATCCTATTTCTCAGAAATGTGGGGACCTGCGGTTACTTATATTGCAAATTATTATGGCTATTGGCGACCTAATTCGGTTCATATAATAGTGCCTGTATCTGATGAATGTGCATTCGGAGGTAATACATGGCGTGCACCTAATGAAGCAACACAGCCACCAGATGATACACCTACAAGAGATAGGCTTGCAGCAGAGGAAGCGGCTCTTGCATGTGTGGAAAATAACATAATTGCTGCACCATTCTACGGCGATTTTACAACGAACTATGTAGATATTGGGGGTGTTGCAGGTTACAGCAATGCTTATCCTGAGGTTTTGTATGAGATGGATATACTTGCAAGTGAGACAGGGGGGTTCAAATTTGAATTTAACCATGATGAAACATCGTTCGCAAATCAGATTAAAAACCTTGTAGCAACCTACCTGCCAGCAGGAAGTAATACTGGGAATATAAACGCAACAGGGAACATAAGTTTCCATAACTTCAATGCGACTGTGAAGATAGGACCTGTAAATGTGGACATTCCGAAATACAAACTTGAGGGAGAATATAGGCTTGAACGTGCCGAAAAGATATTGGGCTTACCCGTATCGAGCGAAGAGAAGAAATTCAAGTTCACGATAGAAACTAATGTAAGTAAAGATAAACCAGAGGTTGAATTCTGTGGATATTCTGATGATAACGCGAATATAACCCTTCCATATGTTGGACAAAAATATGATGTGAATATAGGCGTATTTGCGAAAGGGGACGACGCTGCAGATATCATGGATGCTGCCGAAGATGCTCTTGAAAATAACAAAGATAAGTATCTGCATGCATCGACAGAATGGCTAATAACCTATGCCAAGAGAGCATTTGGCGAGATGCTCGATTCTTTAAAAGAAAGTTGGTTTACAATAGGTCCTGCAACTCCTTCAACAGAAGATGTAGGGGTCTATTTTGACATTAGGCTTAACAGTACTCCAAATCAGCATTGGAACTATTCGATACATTTGAAAGGAGATGAGTCAGGAGAACTTTTCGAGCCATTCATGATTTGGGTGATTAACAATCTGAGGACAATAATATACAATTTAGGCAACCCTGAACTTTCCTCGACAACCTATGGGTCGCTCCCCTGGACACCTGCTGATTATGCCTACGACGCAAACAATTACGCCTACGTTTATACTAAAGTGGAGCGGTATTCTACGGGCGCTTATGAATCTGGAACTATACTCGATGCAAACCTCGCAGCATCTATGAGCCCTGTATATCCCGTTATTCAGGATTATAGACCCGGCGGTTTCTTCGGCTTGGATACCATGCACGACAGGATGTATGTGGTTGATTTCGGAACATACGTAGATAAAAATTGGACGATGCTTGCAAGGATTGAGATGCTCGAGGATTAGGTGATATTAAATTTTTTATTTGTTATTTTTTAATTGTTATTATTTCTTACTTTTTTTATCTCTATTTCTTTCATTCATTGTTTTATTGTCTTTTAAAGTAACAATCCTTAAATTTGTGAAAGCGGATAACTTGCCAAGGGAGGGCTAGTATGGCTAAAAAAACGATAAAGGATGTGGATGTTAAGGATAAGAGGGTACTTGTGAGGGTAGATTTTAATGTGCCTACGGATAAGCAAGGGAACATCACGGACGACAGGAGAATAAAAGGAGCATTGCCGACAATAAAGTATCTTATGGAACATGGCGCAAAGACGATATTAGTATCGCATTTAGGGCGTCCGAAAGGGGTTACCGAGAGCCTGAGATTGGACAAGGTTGCGAAACGGCTATCAGAACTTTTAGGGAAGAAAGTAGAGAAAGCAAATGATGTTATTGGAGAAGATGCAAAGAAGAAAGTATCTAGTCTAAAATCAGGTGAGGTGCTCCTACTTGAGAATGTGCGTTTCCATGCAGAAGAAGAGAAGAACGACGAGAAGTTTGCAAAGGCATTGGCAGATTTTGCAGATGTGTATGTAAACGATGCATTTGGTACTGCACATCGTGCGCATGCATCAACAGAAGGGGTTGCGAGATTCAAGCCTGGAGTTGCAGGTTTCCTGATGGAGAAGGAGATAAACTATTTGGGAAAGGCGCTTTCGAATCCAGATAGACCTTTTGTAGCGATACTTGGTGGTGCAAAGGTATCTGATAAAATAGGAGTGATTGAGAATCTGATAGGGAAAGTAGATACTTTGCTTATAGGAGGAGGTATGGCATTTACATTCCTTAAGGCGATGGGAAAGAACATAGGGAAATCGTTACTTGAAGCAGATAAACTTGACCTTGCGAACCAACTGATGAAAAAGGCAAAAGAGAAGAAAGTGCGTCTTATACTTCCAAAAGACGTGGTAGTAACAGAAAAGATAGAGGTTAATGCGCCACATAAGGTAGTTTCAATCGATAACATTCCTGACAATATGATTGGAGTAGATATAGGACCCGAGACTGTAAAAGAATTTTCGAATATAATCAAGCAGGCAAAGACGGTGGTATGGAATGGACCCATGGGAGTATTTGAGACCAAGCCATTCGATGAAGGGACAAAAGGGATTGCCAAGGCGTTGTCAGAATGCAAAGGGACTACGATAGTAGGGGGAGGAGATTCTGCGGCTGCAGTTGAACAACTTGGGTTTGCAGAAAAGATCACACATATATCAACTGGGGGAGGAGCATCTTTAGAATTTCTCGAAGGAATAGAACTTCCCGGAATTAAGGTCCTTCAAGAGAGATAAATGATAAAAAATTTTTATTATTTTGTTATTTTTATTTATGAGGGTTCTACTTGTATTTGTGCATCTATAATTATCATTACATATTCGTTAATGTTCTCATAAAATAGCCTTGTAGAGCACGAAAATTATTTCGCAAGGATATGTTAGTCATCGAACCACATCCCAAAGAAACCAAACAATTGACAGATTTGCTTTTTCTGAATAGAGCGTCCTGAGGTCATTCTCTGATATCTACCCAGAGAGCACCACGCACACTTTGGTTATACCATCAAATGAAATCGTCGATAGATTCAAAACGCTAACGATGCCTGTCGTATTCTTACCAAAAACGTTCTATCATTCCATTGGTTTGCGGATTGTTTCGTCTTGAAGGAATATAACAAATACCATTTGCAACAGATGGGACGTGGATGCGGATGGCGATGGGTTGCCAAACTGGTGGGAATACCTGCATAGCAGCATGAACGGCACACCAATCATGCATCCTTTGAACTACAACGACAGCGAAGACGA